>Ga0315275_10000014_pt1 | contig 146058 bp, 129 predicted proteins | sample YL17G03_0_MG_FD_205557 | JGI IMG/M metagenome (GOLD analysis project Ga0315275, IMG submission 205557) | Sediment microbial communities from Yellowstone Lake, YNP, Wyoming, USA - YL17G03_0 | ecosystem: Environmental > Aquatic > Freshwater > Lake > Sediment | place: USA: Wyoming | collected... | reverse complement strand
CTCCTTTCAATCGCCTCAATCTCTCGCTTCCTAGGGTTCTCTTCAGATATCTCGTTGTGCCAAGGGTCGTCGCATACTACATGAAAGCCTTTACTTCCAGAAAATGCAGAATAGCGCACGTTGATTCCTTTCGATTCTAGGAATTCATTCATAGCGATGGCTTGTTGCCTTGCATCTTCGAGTTTTATCTTGCCACCGCAGTCTATGTCGAAGACAAGGTCGCACGAAATCATCAAATTCTTCAAAATGTCTTTTTCAACTCTGCTACCAAGTAAATGGGGGTTGAGCCAACAAGCTGTAGAGTAATACACATCAAATGGGGCCTTCCTTACAAGATATTCACGCAAGCTCCTTGAATCGCGTATTTTGCACTTAACCTTGTAAAAGGAGCTGTCCTCAAGTCGGAATCGAAAATGGCGAAAATTGACTGATGATGCAACTCCTAAATCTATTGGGTTGGATTTATAGTACGATTTGATTCGGGATCTCAGTAATGGAGAGAAAACTGAATCCACCTAAATCTCTACTTCACTTGCTTCTTTCATTCACCTACTTTAACGAGGTCGCCGTACTCTCTCTTGCTTATGTAAGCTCTGAAGCCATTCGCAATCTTCGGGTGTTTTTTGAATGCCCCTTTTGCCTCCAGCTCCCCAAGAATACCTCTAAGCTGCGCTTCAACCTCAACGTTCGTCACGCCCTCTCTAAATCGGTCTCCATAATTCGTTTTGATCCACGCAGCAAGCCTGCCATAGCGGCTTTGCGATAGCGGAGGCGTTGGCGGGTGCTCTGGTTGAGATGACTTCTTCACTCCCCAGGTTTTCTTTACTTCCCAGCCTTTCTTAAACTTATCAAATATGCCCATGCCTTCGGTTTTGAATTAGTGAGAATAAAACGCTTGCGGTTGCCCCCGCAGCGCACGTCGAGAGGGCGCGCGCTAGCGCGCGTAACCCTATCAAACCAAGTACTCAATTACGAAGTATCCTATTTCAACATCAACGTCAACACAACATTAGTCAACGCACAAACCATAACACCAACAAGCAGAACCTCCAAAACGATAACCTTCACCTGGAACACTACGGGCCTCTCCAGGGGCAACTACACGCTAAGCGCTTACGCTGAGCCAGTTTCGCTTGAAATAAACACTTCGGACAGAAATGTTGCCCATGCAACAGTTTTTTTGCGTTTGCTCCTGATGGCATCAGCAATGTATTCCGGAGTTTGATATCTCGCGTTTCGAGGCGACAACACAGAAACCTCAACTATGTCTAGACACGTTCACGTATTCAGATACACTCTATCGGATAAGTTTCTTGCGGTAACGAGACTTTTGAAGACCGCGCACATGGGGGAGCTCAAGCAAAGCAATTATAGCTCGTCCCAGCAATCAGAACGCATGGAATACCCCGAGTTTCAACGCAAGATTGCGCAGATAAGAGAGATGGGCTATGTTCAATCTCACAGGAAGGGCGACACAGGAATTGGCAAGACTCTGGAAGACCTTTTGGGTATCACAGAGAACAATATTGCCGGTCCAGACTTCGCCACTTATGAGTTGAAAGCAGGCAGGAAAGAATCGGTTTCCATGCTAACGTTATTTACGAAGGCCCCCTTGCCTGAGAGCGCGAACAAGAGACTCTTGGAAATATTTGGTTATCCCCAAAGAAAGGTACCAAGAGACTATAAGCATCTGTCCTTGGGTGGCAAGGAAGTTGATGAATCCAAGGTGCCTATTGAGGGCAAGGAATTACACGTGACGGTTGACGCGCTCAGACCTAACAGCGTAGGTTTCAAGTTAGAGGTAAGAGAGAACAGACTATTCATTGAAAACGACAAAGGTGTTGAGGCATATTGGGATAATGGCACTTTAAGGGAGTCCTTTGAGAAGAAATATCACAAATTGGTTTACGTCTTGGCATACCATAAGATAGAGAGTGGCAAGGAGCTTTTCTGGTTCAATGAGGCCTTGCTGCTAGATGGTTTCAGCTTTGAGAGATTTTCAGAGCTTGTAGTGGAAGGTAAGCTAAAAGTGGATATTAGAATCGGTCATTATCCTGATGGGCGCCTTCACGACCATGGAACCGGTTTCAGAATCTTGCCGAAGTATTTGCCTCAATGCTTCAAGACTATTGACCGGATACTTTAGACTCTTGGCTTGGCGGTTTCCAGAAGTCAAGAATGTATTCCATCGTTGCTCCCAGAGAGATGAAGTTGTTTGGCCAGCCGAAGATTCCGACTTTGTTTACGAGGTCTCTCTTGTCCCATATGAAGGTGTTTCTGAACTCAAATCCCGCCTTCTGCAGTGCTTCTATGACGTAGACGTGGGTGAGGTATCTCTTGTTTTCCCACCAGACATCGTTTATGTTAATTATGCAGTGAGCTCTTGGCCTCATGAGCGGCAAAATACCTGCATATATCTCTGTAAGCGCGTTAGAATATGCTTCGTGATCCATTATTCCCAAGTCGCGCTGATCATTTGAATATTGTTGGACTTTGAGGTATTGGCCGTTTTCTCTTAGGTTTCCTCTTATGCTTTTGTTTAGTCTTGGACGGTTTAGCATATTCGCATAGGGTGGAGAAGTTATGCAAAGGGACACTGTGTTCTCGTCCAAATATGCGGGGATGTTTCGTGCTTCGTCAATGATCGCAAGTTGTCGGGTGTCAGACTCCAATGTAGTTTGGGCAAGTCGTTTCTTGGCTATTTCTATATATTCCTCTTTTAGGTCAAAGCCTACCGCGTTTCGGCCGAGGTCTTTGGCTGCCACAAGCGTTGTTCCAATTCCGACGAATGGGTCTAGAACTAGTTCACCTTTGTGTGTAAGCAGTTTGATGAAGTGCGCAGGAAGAGATATCGGGAACACAGCAGGGTGCACGTTCTTGTCTCTGATATCTCTGCCTCCATAGTAGAATGCTTGGATTGTGACCATGCCTTTGACCCATTCTTTTGCAGTTCCGCAACTAATGCGGTTATCGGGACAGTTGCATGTTTTTCTATACCCTGTCTTCAATGGCTCTTTGGCCTCTATTACGTTGGTCAACCTCTCTCCCCTGTGTTTTTCTCTGCTATTTCGACAAGTCTCTGAATGACATCCTCGTAGGTCTCTCCTTTAACGCCTAGTTTCTTAAGCTTATCTCTCAACTCCGTAGTGATTCTGACAGTGGTTATATCCTTAGCCATTTGGGTGCCTATAACAGCTATACCTGTTATACGTGTTTATAGTTTACCCTCCAGCGACAAATAGAAGCATCCAATACTAGTGCTTTGATTTCAGTCAAACTGCTAATAATCTGTGCGATTCTAGACTAATCCAAGTCAAGAGTTGCGCGCTAAATCATTTGTGGCAATTGATGTTCTATCAACATTGTCTGAAGAGATATCCAGAATTCAGACTGCAACAAAAAAGTGGTAAAAAATAGTTTTGAAGTTCCTCAGACTAGTGAAGTCTAGCGCGTAATAATAGCAAGTTTTCTTTGGTTGGTGGCGTTTGGCACCGCGCGAGTTAATAATCAAAAGGAGGCTATTTTTTCTGGGTTTCTTTGACTGCTTCTTGGAACAGTTTTTTGACGGCTGTTATTCTTGCTTTTTGGGCTAGGACGTCGCTTGTGGTTAATTCGAGGGCTTCTTCGGGGCACCATTTGACGCATTGGGGTTCTCCTTTTTCTTTGCACAGGTCGCAGACGTAGACGACTTTGTTTTCGGGGTGTAGCATGATGGCTCCGTAGTCGCATGCTTCGATGCACCATCCGCAGCCGTTGCACTTGTCCTTGTCCACAGCAATCAGTCCCGTTTCTTCAGACTGGGTTAGGGATTCTCTTGGGCAGGCGGCGACGCATGGTGGGTCTTCGCACAGCCTGCACGTTACGGCCATGTTTATCAGCTGGTTTATTCTGACCACTCTTATCCTGGATTTCAGGGGGTTGAACGCTTTTTCCTTGGTCAAGGAGCAGATGTATTCGCAGACTTGGCATCCGACGCACTTGTCCGGGTCGGCGGAAACGAACTTTCTTTCATGAATCTTCACCATTTCCCCTTCCTCCTTATGGGTAGATTTCGGGAATCAGCTCGTCCATTCCCAGCTCCTTGAGTTTTTCGACTGTTGGTACTCCCTGTTTTGTCCATCCTCGTGATTCATAATAATCATCCAGCAGCAAATCCAGTTCTTCCTGCGTAACCATGGCTCCTTTGGACGGGCCTTCATCCGGAATCGGTTCATGCATAACCTTGTAGGGCAACGTGTCATCCTTTCTTCCCAGCCCTTCCCGAACGTTAATCAGTCTTGCAAGGTTGTCTATTCTCTCGCCTGCCTTCTTCAGTTCTTCAGGCGTCACCTCGTAGCCTGTGACTAGCGTGTACAGTTTCGCCATGTCTGGCAGTTCCTTGTAGTAGGTGCCTCTTGAAAACTTGCAGACGATAAACGAGTCGATGAGGTTGTAGATGTCTTCCATGTCTCTAACAAGCTTGCCCCTGCCTTTTTCCGCTATGAGCCTGTTCACCTTTCCTTTTACGTCAAAGGCGTAGGCTCCGTGCCTGTTGTGGTCTGCACCGCGGAACGAAACGGCAAAGCCCAAGGCGGCTGTTTTGAGGCATCTGAGGTCGTAACCCGTGGTTTCCACTCCTTTTATCGTTGCTGCAAGCTTGTACGAGTCCTTGTTTATGCGGTCAGCCGCGAACTTGGCTCCATCTGCCAGTAAGTCGCCGACGCCTTCGCGTTTGCCGATTTTCTCCACGAGCTGAACCATCGCTTCAGCGTTGCCGAACCTCGCATCTAACCCGTCGAGTTCCTTCTGAGAGAGAATGCCCCTCTCATAACAGTCCATGGCAAAGCCGATTGTCACGCCTGCGCTGATAGAGTCCACGCCGTAATAGTTTGTCAGTTCCATCCCCTTAATTATGGCGTCAAGCCGGTCAACCCCGCAGTAGGGGCCTAGCGCCCAGAGCGTTTCGTACTCCATTCTGGTCATCGTGTTCTTGTACGGTCCCTCAGGGACTACGCACATGTGTTCACACCGCATGGCGCAGGAGCTGCATCCGATTATTTTCGCAAGGTATTTTTCGTTCAAAAATTCGCCGCTGACTTTCTCTGCACCCTCGAATTTTGAGTTGTTGTAGTTTCTCGTGGGCATGCAAGAAAGCGCGTTGTGCACAAGGATGTTTTCAGTCGTTCCGAGCGTTCTGTACTTCTGCGTCGCAGGGCCTTTCATTCTTTCATGAAATTCCTTAACGTACTCCATAAACTCGTCAAGTTTCGCAACAGTGACGTCATGCGTGCCACGCACGGCCACAGCTTTGAGGCTCTTTGAGCCCATAACCGCGCCTAAGCCAGTTCTTCCAGCTGCTCGAGTCTTGTCGTTCATGATGCACGCTATCCGAGCAAGTTTTTCACCTGCCACGCCTATGGCCGCCACTCGAATGTAATAGTCGCCCAGCTCTTCTCTAATGGCATCTTCGGTTTCACCAGGCGACTTTCCCATCAAGCCCGACGCATCGATAAGCTGAACGGAGTCATCATCAATCCAAACGTAAATTGGTCTATCGGCCTTTCCCTTGAACACCACGGCATCATATCCTGCCCTTTTCAATTCAGTTCCGAAAGTTCCGTGGGCTTTGGCTTCGCCGATTCCGAAGGTCTGGGGAGATTTCGAGGCGAAAACGTGTCCATTTCCGCCCGTGGGCCACATCGTACCCGATATAGGACCATTAGCAACGACCAGCGGATTTTCAGGGTCGAACGGATCTATCTTCGGCTTGGAATTAGCTAGCCACAGTCGCATGGCAAGACCCATTCCACCGATGTATTTCTTGGCGTATTCTTCATTCAGAGGTTCAGTATGAGTTTTTCCTGAAGTTAAATCAACATAGAGTACTCGCCCAGCATAACCAAACAACGAATTCCCCTCTATTAATCGTATGTTCTAAACTAGTTGCGCGTTGATATATTTATCGTTTCAAAGTTCGGGTTTTGGACGAAGGCAACTAAAGCATCTTTGCTTATTTTCTCTGCTCAAAAGTGGAGACAGTGTTAGAATCTCTGGGTTTACAGTGCTTCTTTTACGAGTTCAAGGATGTCTTTGACTGAAATTTTGTTTTCAACGTCTAGGACTTTCACGGCGTCTTCTAGGGTGGTGATGCAGTAGGGGCAGGCTACGGCAACGGTGTCTACGTTGAGGCTGAGTGCTTCGTGAAGCCGGTTTGTGCTGGGTCTCTTTTCGGGCAATGCATCTTCTGTCCAGACTCTTCCTGCTCCGCCGCCGCAGCAGAAGCTGCTCTGTCTTGTCCTTTTCATCTCGACGAGTTCAACGCCCTTCATCGACTGTAGAATCTGTCGTGGCGGGTCAAAGACGTCGTTGCGTTTGCCCAAGAAGCAAGGGTCATGGTAAGCTACTTTTCTTTTTACGGGCTTGGACAGTTTGAGGGTTCCTTTTTCAAGCGCTTCAGCCAGGAATTGCGTGTAATGTTGAACGTTGAGGCCGGCGTCGCTGTACGGCTTGTCGTTCTTGAAAGTGTTGTAGCAGTGAGGTGATAAGGTTACAATCTTTTGTGCTTCGAGTCTTTTGAACATTGAAATGTTGTGTTCAGCAAGTTCTTCGAAGAGGCCTTTTTCTCCGAGTCTCAGCATGTGGTCTCCGCAGCACCATTCTTCTGTGCCCAATGTTGCAAAAGACAAGTGCATGCTGTTGAATATCGACGCCATTGTCCGTGCTGCTTCTTGGTTTCTCTGATCGTAAACGTTTGAGCAGCAGGTGAAGAACAGTATGTCCGCTTTTGTGGTGGTTGGGTAGGTTTTGACGTTCAGGTCTTTTGCCCATTCCATCCTCTTGGCTTGTGGTGTTCCCATTGGGTTGTGGTATTTGTAGACGCTTTCAAGCACGTCCTTGACGGTTCTCGGAATGTCTCCAGTCTCGACTAGTAAACTGTGATCGTCAACTATCGCGTTCGCGCAGGTTAGCTTCTTGGGGCAGAACATTGTGCACGAGTTGCATTGGGTGCAGAGCCAAACGTTGTCAGCCATCGGTTTCAATCGTTGATCTTGGCCTTGATCTCTTGAATCCGTAACGAATCGGTAAGTCGCCGTCAAGGCTGAAGGTCCGAGAAACTTCTCGTCTATCACTGCTGGACAGGCTGAATTGCAGATGGAACATTTTATGCACAGTGTCAGGTCCCAGTATTTCTTAAGCTCCTCTGGGCTTTGAGGGAACTCGCTGGTTTTCTTGAATTCCTCTTCGGGCTTGATGAGATAGGTTTTGATTCTCTTGCAAGCTTCAAAGAAGGGCTGCATGTCAACAACCAGGTCTTTTATGACCGGAGCGTTCGAGAGTGGTTCAACAGTCAACGCTTCCCCGGCAAGGTCAAGCACTTGGGTGTAGCAGGCCAGCATCGGTTTGCCGTTGACGTTGATTGCACAGTCTCCGCAGATGCCCATTCTGCATGACTGTCTGAACGTGAGCGAGTCGTCGAAGTAGTCTTTGATGTAAAGAAGTGCGTCAAGAAGCGTTGTCCCCTTGCGAATCGGAACCTTGAACGTTGACACGTACTGCCTTTTCTGTTCTGGGTCAAATCGGCTTATGTTGAATTCGACCGTTTTCTCCACTTTGGTGCTCATTCTTCTCGTTCTCCTAGTAGGTCCTGGCCACCGGCGGCCACCTTGTAATCGTTACTGGAATGTACTCGAGTCGAGGCCCATCCTTCGTGTAGTACGCAAGCGTGTGTTTCAGCCAGTTCTGATCATCACGTTTCGGAAAGTCCGTTCTAGAGTGCGCTCCTCGTGATTCGTTTCGCGGCAAGGCGCTGACCATGGTTACTTCTGCAAGATCCAACATGAATTCAAGCTGCAAAGCGTTAAGCATGCCCGTGTTGAACGATCGTCCTTTGTCTTGGACTCTGATTTTCTTGAACCTCTGCTTAAGCTGCCTGATCTCTTTTAGGCCGCTTTCAAGCTGATCTCCCCTTCTGTAAATCCAAGCCTTCTCATTCATGATGCGCCTCATTTCATCTCTGATGTCTGGAACCTTTTCCGGCCCTTCACTTCCCAATATCCCGTCGAAGACCCGTTTTTCTTCCGCCGCCAATTTCTCCTGCGAAACCTCGTGCAAGCCCGCTGACAACGCGTGCCTAGCAGCGTACTCGCCTGAGACTGCGCCGAAAACTAGGCATTCGGCTGTGGAGTTTGTGCCCAGCCTGTTTGCGCCGTGCAGACTCATGCATGAGCATTCACCGGAGGCGTAAAGGCCAGACATCGGGGTTTCGGCGCGAATGTTTGCCTTTATTCCCCCCATCGAGTAATGAGCTGCCGGCCTGACGGGTATCGGTTCTTTAACCGGGTCTACTCCACCGAGTTTTATCGCCACGTCCCTGATGAGCGGTAACCGCAGGTTAATTTTCTCTTCTCCCAAGTGTCTAAGGTCTATGGCTATGTAGGGCCCGTAGGGTCCTTGCAAGCCTCTTCCTTCAAGAATTTCTGTTTGTTCTGCTCGTGAAACCACGTCTCTTGGAGCAAGTTCCATTTTTTCGGGAGCATATCTTTTCATGAAGCGTTCGCCGTTAGCGTTGATGAGGTAGCCTCCTTCTCCTCGGGCTCCTTCCGTTATCAAAACGCCTGGGGGCACCATGCCCGTCGGGTGGAACTGTACGAACTCCATGTCTTCCAGTGCCGCCCCCGCTCGGTAGGCCATGGCCATGCCGTCGCCCGTCGTCGTGTGCGAGAACGTTGTGAACTCGTAAATGCGTTCGTGTCCTCCAGTCGCCATCACAATCGACTTAGCCTGGAACGCGAACATGCGGCCCGTTTTCATTTCCAACGCGGTAAGACCCATTGCCGTTCTGTTTTCGACTATCAGGGAGGTTGCAAACCATTCGTCGTAGAATTTTATGTTACTATAAGAGGAGGCTTTTCCGTAGATGGCATGCATCTCATGGAAGCCCGTCATGTCTGCTGCAAAACATGCTCTTGGAAAACTGTGTCCGCCGAAGGCTCTTTGATCTATTTTTCCGTCAGGCGTTCTGCTCCATGGGCACCCCCAGTGTTCCGTCAAAACTATTTCCTTAGGTGCTTCCTTAACAAAGAATTCCACAACGTCCTGATCTGCAAGGAAATCCGCGCCCTTAACAGTGTCGTACGCGTGAAGGTCAAAGGAATCCTTCTCGTTTGTAACGGCTCCTGTTCCACCCTGCGCACAGACCGAATGCGACCGCAAAGGATGGTGTTTGGAGACAACCGCTATGTCCAGTTTTCTGTCAACTTCGGCAGCGGCAACAGCAGCCCTTAGGCCTGCCAAGCCGGCGCCCACGATTATTATGTCATGAGTGAATTTCTCCATTGGACTTCACCTGTCTTATTTTCGATTGGAGAGTAGGTAAGTCTGTGACCCTTGTTTTATAGTTTTTCCAGGGTCCCATGTAGTAATGATGTTCGTTTTGACGGTGCATTGAAAGTGTCTTCAAGATTTTTATAGTCCACTTGTCAATGCTAGCATGTGATGGCCTCGTGTTCAACGCCGCAAGGTTCATAGATCAAACGGTCAGAGAATTGGGCGGCAAAATAAAGGGTGTTGCCGTCATCGGAGTATCTGGCGGTGTTGATTCAACCACGGCAGCGATTTTGGTGAACAGGGCCGTGGGGGAAAACCTGCGATGTGTGTTGGTGGATAATGGTTACATGAGGAAGAACGAGATTGAAAAGAATGAAGAACTGTTGAGAAAACTTGGTTTAAGCGCCATCGTTGTAAATGCTAAAGAACGATTTTATGAGAAACTTCACGGTGTTATTGACCCGGAGCAGAAACGGAAAATCATCGGTGAATTGTTCATCAGAATTTTTGAAGAGGTAGCCCGAAGAGACCGCGCAAAGTTCTTCGTTCAAGGCACCATTGCGCCCGACTGGATAGAAAGCGGCGGCGGACTCAGGGACAGAATCAAGTCTCATCATAACGTCGGAGGCTTACCTGAGCAAATAGATTTCGAAATTATAGAACCGTTAAGAGACTTGTACAAAGACGAAGTAAGAATCGTAGGAAAAGAACTAGGCCTGCCTCCAGAGCTCTACGAACGTCAGCCTTTTCCAGGCCCCGGCTTGGCCGTGAGGATACTCGGCGAAGCCACTCCCGATAACGCAAAAATCGTTAGGGAAGCCTGCGCAATCGTGGAAGAAGAGATTGAAAAAGCCGCGGCAAACAAGGAGATGAGCAGGCCATGGCAGTACTTTGCAGTTTTGTTGCCTTGCAAGACAGTTGGGGTTCACGGCGACGTAAGAGCATACGGAAACGTCATTGCAGTGCGTTCCGTCGAAAGCATGGACGGGATGAGCGCTGCATACTCAAAGATTCCGCACACTGTGCTGGAGAGAATATCCGTGAGGATTACGAATACACTGAAAGATGACGTTAGCAGAGTTGTCTACGACGTTACAAACAAGCCGCCTGGGACGATAGAATATGAGTAGACCCATGAAAGTCTACGTTGTGGACAACGGTGGCCAATGGACTCACAGGATTTGGCGAGTTTTAAAAGAAATAGACTGCGATTCAAAGATAATCGCCAACACCACGCCCATAGAAGAGATAGACGCTGATGCACTGGTTCTAAGCGGCGGGGCGCCTAGAATCGTCTGGGAATCTCCCAAACTGGGCAAATGCCTCGATTATCTGCAACGTTTTGACGGACCCATTCTGGGCATATGCGTAGGACTCCAATTAATGGCCGTGCACTGCGGTGGGAAGGCAGGGCCCTCTGAAGTTCCCGAGTATGGACTGGCCAAGATAAGGATCATTGAAGAAGACGATTTGTTCAAAGGGTTACCCAAAGAGTTCCTCGTTTGGGAGTCGCACAACGACGAAGTCAAGACGGCAAACGGGTTCACAGTCCTTGCCAAATCTGAGAACTGCAGTATACAAGCCGTCAAACATTTGAAGAAGCAATATTACGGAGTTCAATTTCATCCAGAAGTTAACAACACCGAACATGGAGAAGAAATCCTCAGAAACTTCACCAATATAGTACGGCCTCACTAGGGTTGTGGAAGTTTGTCAGTTCGTGAATGCTTTAGCAACTGAAGCGTCGGCTACGTTTATTCTAATCTCTTTATGATGTGGTAACAAAAGAAAAAGTTTGGTTACTGGATTCAAAACATCGTAGTTGAACTACGCTTATAACCAGATAACTACCATATTTGCTTTGACAATCAAAGTGCCTGCAGCCAAGGGGAATGAATGATAAGGAAATGAAAAGGTTCATGGAGCGAGCAAAAGCGTTCATTTTCGGGCCTGCTGGTAGGGAAAGGGCGATCTGTCTTTTGGTTTTTCTGCTGGCTACGATAGCCATTGCTGGAAAGGCTACCCCTGTGAAGGCAGAAAACGCGACAGTTCCCCCTTCATTCGCCATGATGATGCAACTTAATGTTTATTCCATAGACCTCAAAACCGATACGCTGTACAGCCAATACTACTCATTCGAGATGTCTACATCGGATCCTGCAGTACAGAGTTTTGTTGCAGTGGTATTGCGTCCAGACAGTCAACAAGCTGTTGGAATGCAGAGTTGGAATGAATCTAATCAACAGGTAGTTCGTGAGCAGATTAACACTGATCCGCAGAAAGTTACGGTCCCATGGCAGTGGCACCTGAATCCACAACGCCCTTTCGTTCTTGGAACACCTCTTGACAGCTACGAAATCTCATTCTTGATAGCAGTGAACATGTCCACAGAGCTGAACTTTAATGACGGTACTGTCTTTATGCCCGTGTATTTGCGGGGAGAATGGGTCTGGTCTTCAGATATAAGGGCCGAGAAACTTGCTGCAGCCCCAAGCAACCAAACCTTGACTTCACTTGGATTGAGTGTAGAGAAGTTCTATGCACGGCGCTGTAACAACATGTCAGATTTCTACCTGTTCACAGTAAACTTGAGCTCTCCCTTCATGAATTCTATGAGGACCACAATTGCCTTTTTCCTTCCTTCCATAGTCATCCTGGCAGTATTAACGGCGGCAACATTCAAGCGCAACATACTGAAAAGAACAGACTTCTTAACCATATTTATGGGAGCTGGGCTTTTCACCCTGTCTTTCCTCATTTCATTCTATCAATATGCACCGCCAGATATCTTCACTTGGGAAGAGTTATTCCTGATCATTAACTTCGTCTTCGCCGCTACTCTTGCAGTGTATTCTATTGTACGAACAGAGAAAGCAGAACCCACAGAGAAAGCCACAACGCACCCTCAGAAGCATAACGAGAAGAAACAAGAACAGGGACCCAGGCTTGTCGAGATAGGCAGGTCAATCGACAAAGCCTTTGAATGGTTTGTCTTGCTCCTGTCAGTTTTAATTGGAGTCTTGTTTGCGTTCTTGACATGGATCACAAAACCTGAGGCGAATCTGGACATAACTACGAAATTCATGTGTTCACTGACGGCGCCCCTTGTTCTTACTATATGTACTTGGCTCTGGAGTCTACTGACCCTGAGCGAAGAACGGCAGATCCGTCTGCGTCTATTTTCTTGGAACAGCATATCCATGATATTTGCCTACTATATCATGCTCTTCTCGACATTTGTGACCTTGGGAGTCTCACCAGGGCCGTTCGGGCTCGCAGCCGCAGCAGCAGTGGTTATTCTCATCAGCGGTGTGGTTGTTGTTCTGTTTCCGTCGAAACGGATTATAGGAGCGTACAAAGCAGTGACTCCTGAAAATAACCTGTGGAAGAATAAGCGCGCTGTTGCCTTAACTTATGTGCTGGGAGCAGGCCTTACAGGCATCCTAATCTTGCTGCCCTTTGTATTTCCATAGCATAGTGCGCGCGTAAGAAAAAATGCGAAGAATGAATGAGACATGGAGACGAAAAGCAAAGAGACAGAATGGTCTGATTTCTTCAACAAAGTGTTCGCTGAAGCCCGGAGTCGAATTCTTAAGCAATATCCACTTGAGAAGGATGGAAGTGGATCTCCAGAAACGCTCGCGATCAGAGAAATTGCTGCCAAATTACCCTGCCCCGTGGGAATCGCTGAGATCAAAGTCGACACAGAAAAACACAAGCACATCAAAGACGCGGTCTGCCAGATCATAAGATACGATTTCTCAAAGCTGGGAACCCAACCGCGGACCGTCGAGTATTATGGCCTTGTTGACGCAAGGAACACGGAGGAGCTGCAGAAACTGCTGGCGACGAGGTTCGATCTGAAGGAAACATGGTTTGCAGACTTCAACAAAGATTTCAGAACAACTGGCTGGTTTGAGGATGAAGGGGGCACTTACACCCAATTTCCTCTTTATGATATCAAAGCCAACTTCCAAAGATTCGTTTTTGATTTTCTGACATTCCCTTTCTCTATTCTCATTGAAAGAGCATGCTGGAAGGCTGGAAAGCACATCGATTGGGCTTCAAAATTCAGCCTCCAACCTGATCCGAAATTGCCCGTGGAAGAGCTGACGAAAATCGACAAGACTGTGGATGCCTTCGAGTCATACTCAGGGCCTAACGGCATAGAAAGACTGCAGGAAGGCATCTGTGGCATTCAACTTATCCCAAGTGTTCCCGGGAGAGTCAAGAAAGTCTTCCAAGACGCCAAAGACCTTCATACATACGGATTCTTCCGATACAGCTTCTTTGCAGTCGCACAACACTACGCCTATCTCGCGTTGGAATCTGCCATCAAGAACAGATATTATCAATCCTTCGGCAAAGAGAACACGCTACAAAACGAGGGAGAAACCTTGAAGGTTGGAAGAATAGACCATCAGACAATGATAGATCTGTGCCGAAGGATGAAATGGGATATCCGCAAGCTGAAGATCAACGGAAAGAAATTTGCCTATAATTCAAGGGAACTTCTCGATTGGCTCGTCTGCGAGAAAATCATCAACGAGTGGGAAAGAAAACAATGCGACAAAGGAATCCAGCTAAGAAATATGATGTCACACCCGACTCGTGTTCTCGTGTTTCCTCCCGACTACAGCATGAAAGCACTGGAATTTGCAGCAGACTTCATCAACAGACTTTATTCGTCATCTATCTATCACGCGGACGACTCAAGACCTGTCTTCCCAGTGGATTTCACTCCGTCGCGAGTCTAATGCCACACTTCTATGAGGACCAAAACCTTGCTCGCATGCTGCCTTAGTATCCTTAGGTGTCGTCCTTCCAAAAGGCTTGGGTGCGAAAGCCAAATAGCGCGCATGCTTGTTCCGAAATTGGCCTAAAATGCTTTTTATTCGCCTTCATGATCTAGGGACGGCTTCGGGCTCCATATCTGTATTTGATTTCTCTGGGTATTTTGTCCTCCTCGAACACAGGACAAACGGGCAAACCGGAATTAAAACCATTTTTAACCATTTCACGAACAGGCATGCGCGCTACGTTTATTCTAGTCTTTTGATGATGTGATACCCGAATTTTGTCTTCACGATGGTTGAGGTTTGTCCTTTCTGAAGGGTGAATGCGCAGTTTTCGAATTCCTTAACCATTTTTTCTCTGGTGAACATTCCAAGATCTCCACTGCTCTTTCCAGATGGGCAAAGAGAGAGTTCCTTAGCGATGTTCGCGAACTTTTCACCTTTGTTCAGTCTATCCAAAACAGCCTTAGCTTCTGGCTCCGTTTTCACGAGAATATGTGCACAGTGAACTTTGTCTAGCATGCGCTAACGATAGTTGGGATATCCTTTAAAATGTTTGCGACTGCCGAAACCTCATAGGCAGACAAAGATTCTTGGAACGAGGAATCACAGGTTTTCACAGATTGGCTTGGCTGGGCTTCTAGAAACTCTTTATAGAATGCCCGACAACTCCTAGCATTGTTAGAAAGGTTGATGAGTATGTCGGCTAGAGGATTGGATCACATTGGAGTCGCGGTCAAAGACCTGGATGGGGCAATCAGTTTCTATCGGGATGTTCTGGGCCTGAAGTTTGAAGGCACTCACACCTTGCGGGAGCGGGGGGTCAGGGTAGCCTTCTTCTCTGTGGGAGGCGGGGCACATATCGAGCTGTTGGAGCCTCTTGATTCTGAAAGCACCATCGCAAAGTTCCTTTCAAGCCGTGGAGAAGGCATACACCATTTGGCTTTGAAGGTTAACGATATCGAAGCCTCGCTTGAACAGCTTAAACAGAAAGGCCTAACGTTGATTGATGAGAAACCGAAGGCGGGTGCAGAAGGGAAGAAGATAGCTTTCGTTCACCCAAAGAGCACTAGGGGTGTTCTTCTGGAACTATGTCAAGGGCCCTAAGCAGCGCGCCTTCAGTGTTAACTGAAACAAAACTGCGAAAGCTTCGTGAGCGGTTACACACTAGATGTTTTGGAAAACATGTGTTTTTCAGTCAAGAGGTCGGTTCCACCAACGAATGGGCCCGGGAACTTGCCGAGAAAGGTGCTGAAGAAGGAACGGTCACTCTGGCACAGATGCAAACGGCTGGACGAGGAAGACTCGGGAGAGAGTGGATCTCACCTAGAGGCGGGTTATGGTTCTCAATTATTCTCAGGCCTAATCAGAAAGCCCGTGAAGCTGCGAAACTGGTTTTTGTGGCCAGCTTAGCCGTCGCTGAAGTCTTGCATCAGAAACATGGGTTGAAAACCGAGACGAAGTGGCCAAACGACGTGCTCGTGAACGGCAGAAAAATATGCGGAATCTTGGCTGAGATGAACACGAAAGGCGAATACGTCAACTATGTCATTCTGGGCGTCGGCTTGAACGCGAACTTTTCCGTAAGTGACTCTTTGCCCGAACCGTTGAAACCTGACGCAACCTCAATCGAAAACGAGCTTGGGAGAAGAATCCAGCTGGAAGACTTGCTAGAAGCATTGCTTGAGAAGATGGAAGGGGTCTATCACAGTTTTTTGGAGACGGGCTTTCATCCCGTGCTGGACAGATGGAAACTGTATGCAAAGTTTCTTGGTAAGCGAATAGTGGTTAGAGAGCAACATCAGAGTTTGAAGGGCGTGGCGTTGGATGTTGATGTTGATGGTGCGTTGATTATGAAGCTTGAAGATGGAACAACGCGGCGAATCCTTGTTGGTGACGTTGCCTTCGCCGAGCGTCGATTGCACCAAATCTGGTAGATTGTGAACCCCCTTTTTCTGTGTTTGTGTTCATTTGAAAGCGGACAGCGTAAACTTGCCATCTCAATTGAAAGCTGAGAAGAGTCGCGCGCTTTCAAGAGGTCCGTTCCGAAGTTTTCGTACATTCTAAATACTCCACAGGACAATATTACTGTCAAAATTGAGGGAATCATGCATGACAGCGACGAAAGAGCCTTCAGTTAATGAGAAGATAAAACAGTTAAACAGTCTGAGGGAGCAAGCTAGACTGGGCGGTGGGCAGAAACGGATCGAAGAGCAGCATGATAAGGGCAAGCTGACTGCTAGAGAGCGTATTGAACTGTTGCTTGATGAGGGAAGTTTCAACGAGATTGACCAGTTTGTGGTTCACCAGTGCGCGGAATTCGGCATGTCAGAACGGAAAATTCCTGGCGACGGGGTTGTGACCGGCTATGGGACGGTTGATGGCAGGCTAGTCTACGTTTTCTCGCAGGATTTCACGGTTTTCGGAGGCTCGCTGGGCGAGATGTTTGCAAAGAAAGTCTGCAAACTCATGGATCTAGCTTTAAAAACTGGTGCTCCTGTAATCGGGCTGAACGATTCTGGCGGGGCTAGAATTCAGGAGGGTGTGGCAAGTCTCGCTGGGTATGGTGACATCTTCTTCAGGAACGTGATAAGCTCAGGGGTTGTTCCGCAAATTTCTGCTGTGATGGGGCCCTGTGCTGGGGGCGCTGTGTACTCGCCAGCCCTGACGGACTTCATAATAATGGTGGATAAGACGAGCCACATGTTCATCACTGGCCCGGACGTCGTGAAGACGGTGCTGGGGCAAGAGGTTTCATTTGAAGATCTGGGCGGGGCAATGGTTCACAGTCAAACCAGCGGTGTCGCTCACTTCATCGCGAAAGACGAGGAACAGTGCATCCAAATCATCAAGAAGATTCTGAGCTACTTGCCCAGCAACTACATGGAGGATCCACCGGTTGTCGAAACAGGAGACGACCCTAACCGCACCGATGAAGGCATAACTAAAGTGCTTCCAGATGATCCTGACAGACCCTACGACGTGAAACAAATCATACTTCGAATCGTGGACAATGGTGATTTCTTCGAAATTCAGCCGCTCTGGGCACAGAACATCGTAATAGGCTTCGCCCGCCTGAACGGAAGAACCATTGGAATCGTAGCCAACCAACCCGCGCACTACTCTGGAGCCTTGGACATTAACAGCGCAATGAAAGCAGGCAGGTTCGTCCGTTTCTGCGATGCCTTCAACATTCCAATAGTGACTTTCGTCGATGTTCCAGGTTTCCTGCCTGGAATTGAACAAGAGCACGGCGGTATAATCAAACATGGCTCCAAACTCCTCTATGCATACTGCGAAGCAACCGTGCCAAAAATAACGGTCATCCTGAGAAAAGACTACGGTGGAGCCTACGACGTCATGGGCAGCAAACATTCAGGCGCTGACATCAACTATGCATGGCCAACCGCTGAAATCGCGGTCATGGGCCCTCACGGAGCTATCAACATCATCTTCAGAAAGGAAATCGCCGAAGCCAAAGATCCTAGACAGAAACACAACGAACTCGTCAATGAGTACAGAACCAAGTTTGCAAGCCCCTACATTGCCGCTCAGAAAGGTTACATAGACGAAGTCATCGAACCGTCGGCGACACGGCCCAAACTCATCAGTGCCCTCGAGAGTCTCGCTACAAAACGCGAAGCACGCCCATCCAGAAAGCACTCGAATGTACCATTATAGATTAATAGAGCTTCGTCTAGATTCTCATTTTCCAGAATCCACAGCAGCTGGAAGTTCACTGATTTGGCCTCGAAGCCGGTTAAAATCACGGATACGACCTTCCGAGATGCGCATCAAAGCCTACTGGCTACGAAGATGCGCACAGACACGATGCTTCCTATTGCAGAGAAAATGGATCAAGTAGGCTTCTTCTCACTTGAGGCATGGGGCGGCGCAACCTTCGACGTTGCAGTACGTTTTCTAAGTGAAGATCCTTGGGAGCGTATCAGAAAACTGAAGCAACACGTCAAACGGACGCCTCTGCAAATGCTCCTGCGAGGACAGAACATTGTCGGCTATCGGAACTACCCGGATGATGTCTTGGTTAAGTTCGTCGAGAAGGCTGCGGAGAACGGCGTTGACATTTTCAGAATATTCGATGCCTTGAACGACATTAGAAACATGGAAGTGGCCATCAAAACAGTGAAGAGAACTGGCAAGCATGCCCAAGGAACTATTAGTTACACGATAAGCCCAGTGCACACGGTTAGGCACTTCGTTGAATTCGCGAAGAAGCTGGCAGAGTTGGAATGCGATTCCATATGCATAAAAGACATGGCTGGCATGCTTGCACCTCAACCTGCATATGAATTGATAGTGGCTTTGAAGAAAGAAGTAGGTTTGCCCGTTCATCTGCACAGTCACAGTACGAGCGGAATGGTCATGATGACTTATCTGCGGTCATGCGAAGCGGGCGTTGATATCTTGGACACGGCTTTTTCGCCTCTTGCATGGGGCACGTCGCAGCCGCCTGTGGAATCTGTCGTGGCAGCGCTGAAGGGAACCCTCTACGACACGGGGTTAGACAGTGAGCTCTTGGACGAGATAGCACAATACTTCCGAGAGCTGCGTGAAAAGTACTATGATCCATTGAAACTCATCGATCCGAAGTCTGAACGAGTAGATCCTTCCATAATAGTGCATCAGATTCCGGGAGGAATGTTCTCTAACCTGCTGGAGCAGCTGCGCGAACAGAAAGCTCTCGACAGGCTAAAAGAGGTTCTCGAAGAAGTGCCCAAAGTCAGAAAAGAACTTGGATATCCACCGCTTGTGACGCCCACCAGCCAGCTCGTCGGAACACAAGCCGTTCTAAACGTTATTTCCGGCAAGCGCTACGGAATAGTTCCTAAAGAAATAAAGGATTATGTTCGAGGCCTCTACGGAAAACCTCCTGCACCAATAGACCCTAAAATCAAGAAAAAGATCATCGGTGACGAAGAGCCCATAACAGGCCGTCCAGCCGACCTGCTAAAACCAGCACTGGACAAGATTCCAGACGACGTGAAGCCCTATCTAGAGACAGAGGAAGACCAAATCACATATGCACTCTTTCCGCAAACAGCCCTAGACTTCTTCAAAAGAAGAAAGGCCCAACGGGAAGACGTCAAGACTGCAATCGCGCCTGAGAGACTTGCCGAACTTGAAGAAGTCGCAGCCCTGTCTGCCACGCTCGCCACCTTCACATCAAGCACCTCGGGTCTTCAGGCACTAGTGCAACGGCGGCCGAAGGGCGTGTTGTCACCTTGGGTTCTTGCTGGTCGCCAAAACCTCGGAGAGAGAGGTACCTAGAGATGCCTGATTATGAAGTCATAGTTGGAGGCAAGCCGCGAAGAATCGAATTGACCAGAAAGTCGCTGGACTCTTTTGAGGCGAAGGTAGATGGTAAGGCTCGGGTAATCAAACTCCTAACAGCCGGAATAGTGTTGGGCAAAGCGTTCATGATGGAAATAGATGGCAAAGCATACAAGGTTGAACTGCCTGAAGCTGAAAATGGCAAAGGCATTTCGGTCAAGGTTGAAGGCGCCGCATTTGACGTGGGGGTCAAAATTGCCAGCAGAGGGCAAGCTTTGACGGCTTTTGAACCGAGTTCACAGATGGTTTCGCAGAAAACTGTTGCGCCTAGAAAGGCAGCGGTTGAAGGCGCAGTGACGGCACCGATGACTGGCAAATTGGTCAAGGTCAAAGTGAAGAAAGGCGACCAAGTGAAGGCTGGTCAAATCCTATGCGTAATCGAAGCCATGAAAATGGAGAACGAAATCTGCGCGCCAAGAGCTGGCACGGTCCAAGACGTGAACATTGCTGAGGGGACGCCTGTTAACGAAGGCGAAACACTTCTGGTAATAGCTTAGAATACGGAAGGCGGTTTGTATTCACCGAAAACCTCTCGCAGAGTTCCACATATTTCGCCTAGAGTTGCATATTCTTTTACAGCTTCCAGAATTAATGGCGTCAAGTTTACGTTTTCGCGTTCTGCCGCACGTTGAAGGCTTCCTAGGGCTTTCTGCGTCTTAGCCTCGTTTCTTTGTTTTTTGACCTTCTTTAATTGTTCAACGAGCTTCTTTTCAATAGTTGGGTCAATCTGTAGCAGTTTCATGGGGACCTTTTCTTCACTCTGGAAATCGTTCACGCCTACCACTGTGCGCTTCTTGGCTTCAACCTCTTTTTGATAACTGAAGGCGCTCTCTGTGATCTCGCGTTGCATGAATCCTTTCTCGATGGCTACAACCGCCCCGCCCATCCCGTCGATACGCTCTATGTATTCCCGGGCTCTCTCCTCAATCTCATCCGTCAGAAACTCTACATAATATGAACCTCCCAAAGGGTCAGGGGTTTCGACGACACCGCTTTCGTGGGCGATTATCTGCTGGGTTCTCAGTGCAACGGTGACCGCCTGTTCACTGGGCAAAGCATAAGCTTCGTCAAAAGAGTTCGTATGCAAAGATTGCGTGCCGCCTAGGACAGCAGAAAGTGCCTGCAACGCAACGCGCACTATGTTGTTGTAAGGTTGTTGAGCCGTGAGCGAAACACCGGAAGTCTGAGTGTGAAACCGCAGCATCCAAGAATTCGGGTTCTTAGCTCCGAACCTTTCCTTCATTATTCGCGCCCACAAACGCCGCGCTGCCCGGAACTTTGCGATTTCTTCCAGAAAGTTGCTTTGTGCCGCAAAAAAGAATGATAATCTGCCCGCAAACTTGTCTAAATCCAGACCTCTGTCGACGGCGGCTTGGACATATGCAATCGCGTTTGCAAACGTGAAAGCGACTTCCTGAACTGCCGTAGAGCCTGCCTCGCGAATATGGTAGCCGCTGATGCTTATGGTGTTCCACTGGGGCATGTTCTGGGAGCAGTACTCAAAAACGTCTGTAATCATGCGCATAGAGGGCTTAGGCGGAAAAATGTACATGCCCCGAGCGACGTACTCTTTCAAGATGTCGTTTTGAATCGTACCTCCAAGCCGAGCCATCTCTACTCCCTGTTTTTGGCCTACTGTGGCATACATCGCGAGTAGAACGTTCGCCGGTGCATTGATGGTCATTGAAGTGGTGACTTTGTCAAGGGGGATCCCTTCGAACAGGACTTCTATGTCTCTCAGCGTGCTCGCGCTGACGCCGACCTTGCCGACCTCGCCTAGCGCCATCGGGTGGTCACAGTCGTAGCCGATCTGGGTTGGAAAATCAAAGGCCACGCTTAAGCCTGTTTGACCATGGCTGAGCAAGTACTTGAAACGCTGATTTGTTTGCTCCGCCGTGCCAAAGCCTGCGTATTGTCGCATGGTCCAGAATCTGGCTCGGTACATTGTTGGATAGACGCCTCTGGTGAATGGAAACTCGCCTGGAAAGCCTAGCTCTTGCAGATATTCATCCTTTGCAACGTCGGTAGGAGCGTATAGTCTGCTTACAGGTATGCCCGAAATTGTCGAGAACTTGCCTCTTTCGGGAAGCTTGTCGAAGCTTTTCAAGACAGTTTCTTTCTCCCACTGTTCCCTACGACGAGTTATTTCATCGATTTTTTGCGCGTTGTACGTCAATTAGAGCACCTGAAAGGTAGACTGTTTGAGAAGCATAAAAGAATTGTCGGAACAAGGGATTGGCAGAGGCCTGTAGTGAAACGGATATATAGCGACCTCAAATCTAGATAATGGTGCCCTTCTGGTGTCCGGGTTGAAGGTTAAGGTTGAGTATCTAGGTCACATCAAGAACATACTGGGGAGCAGAAGAGAAGAAGAGGTTGAGGTTGAGGCTGGCTCCTCGATTAGAGACTTGCTTGTCGTGCTCATTGGGAAGCACGGGGAATCCTTCAAGAAGGCCATCTACGAAGCTGGTGGCAAAGACATAAAGTCGAATTTCATTGCTACGGTCAACGGTTACCTGCTTAACCAGCTCAGCGGGGTTGAAACGAAGCTCAAGGACGGAGACCATGTCGTGCTAATGCCTATCGTGAGCGGCGGCTGAAGAGAAGGGCAAAGCATTTTAGCTGATAACGCCAAACGGCTTCTTTCTAAACGGTGAACGACGTTGGACAGAGTAGAAGCTTTGAGGGAATTGGCTTTCGAAAAGAAGAGTTACGATGCGTTTCTCGTCAGCAACGAAAAGAATCTGCTTTACATGACTGGAACTCCAGGCGCATTCTGCATGTTGATCCCACGTAAAGGAGAGAACATCATCTTCGCTTATGGCGTTAACTATGAACAGACAAAGGTTGAGGCAAAAGGTTTCAAGGTTGAACTCCTCAAGGCTGGCGAAAAACTGAATGAGAAGTTCGCTCCCCTGCTGAAAACTTTCAAGGTGAAGAAGCTCGGGTTAGACACGTTGAGCTATGATTTCTACCGTTTGTTTGCCAAGAACTTTCGGGGAAAAGTAAGACTGAAGGTCGACGGCAGTTTGATGTGGGAATTGCGCAGAGTGAAGGACGAGCGAGAACTCGAGCTACTGCGAAAAGCCGGCGTCATAACTAGTGCAGGCATGCAGGCAGCGTATGAGACCATCCGACCGGGGGTTACCGAAATTGAGGTTGCCGCAGAAATCGAGTACACGATGCGCAAGAAAGGCGGCTGGGGAACAGGGTTCGAGACAATAGTTGCTTCAGGGATACGTTCAGCCTATCCACATGGCGGATGTGCAAACAGAAAAATCGTGCAGGGAGACCTCGTTGTTGTGGACATTGGAGCTCTTTATGAGCACTATCATTCTGACATGACAAGAACGATAGTGGCTGGGAAGCCCTCTGAAAAGCAGAAGAGAATTTACGAAGCCGTCAAAGCAGCTCAGGAAAAGGCACATCAAGCCATAAAAGCGGGCGCAAAAGCCAAGAACATAGATCAAGCAGCCCGGAAAACGATAGAAGAGGCTGGTTACGGACAGTACTTTGTCCATGGTTTGGGCCACGGTGTGGGCTTGGAAATCCATGAACAGCCATCACTCGCGGCCACCAGCAAAGATAGGTTGGTCGTCGGGAACGTCGTGACAAATGAGCCTGGCATATACCTGCCGGACTTCGGAGGCGTTCGAATAGAAGATACTGTTCTGGTGCAAGAAGGAAAAGGTGAAAAGTTCACAAAAGGTCCGTACACTTTGGAAGCTGAAAAGTAGCTTACCATAAGACTTTTTTTCACGTTCTGCGCAAGAGTCTATCAAGGAGTTGAGTTCTTGAACAACAAGGCTGTAATAGTCCTTGACATGCTGAACGATTTCGTTACTGGCGGTTTGAAATGCGAAAGGGCTGCTCACATCATTCCAAACATTAAGAAGCTGGTTGTGGCAGCTCGCAAAAACAACGTGCCCGTCATCTACAGCAACGACGCTCACCTTCCCGTTGACGAAGAAGTCGTTGAAAGATGGGGAAAACATGCGATTAAGGGAACTGAAGGGGCAGAGGTAATCCCTGAGCTCAAGCCTCAAAAGAAAGATTATGTTGTTGAAAAACGAACGTACAGTGGCTTTCACGAAACAGGCTTGGACATGCTTCTTAGGGGCTTATATCATGGTGAAGGAGTGAAAACAGTCATTCTCATGGGGTTGCACACCAACATATGCGTTAGACACACGGCGGCCGATGCGTTCTTCAGAGGCTACAAGATTACAGTGGCAAAGGACGGCGTGGAGGCTTTCACGCAAGAAGATTATGAGAAAGGACTTGAATACCTGAAGGACGTATACAACGCCAAAATCCTAACGGTTGACGAAATCATCAAGGGCTTCAGCTGAACCCGTTTCTTCCACCATACACCAGACTGCATGGAATCAAGATGCCATCATAGTTCAGCCCCTGCCGAGGGACATGTTTCTTGTCGAAACTGAGAAATCTGAGGAAATTGGTGGCGTAACAGGTAGGAAAGACTTTCTGCCCATTTTCTATATATTTAATTCAAAAATCGAAGAAAAACTTAAAAGCAACATGTGCATCACTATTGGAAAGTGAATGAGGGATTGGTAGTTGAATTTTATCCCTTCTCTCCTTTCTCCCTCGTGAGTAGACTACCAATTCCCTCATCTTCACTTTAAGGAAACCTTTCCACACTTATAGCTTATGGAAGAATGTTCTATTTGGCTCTCAGCAAGGGGGTTGAGCAGAAAGGCTTAAGATTCAAAGCATGACCCCTTGTTAAGACCCGAGGTGTGTTCAGATTGGCTAGGATATTTGTCCTTTACGATTCTCTGAGCGGGAACACTGAGAAAATGGCGTTTGCGGTTGCCGAGGGAATCAAACAGGTTGACAACGTTCATGCAGTCGTAAAAAAGGTTGAGAAAGCAAGCCTCGATGACCTTTGCAGTGCTGATGGAATCATCATGGGGTCGCCAACATACTATGGCCAAATGTCTGGCAAACTCAAAGCCTTCATCGATAGTTCAGTAAAAATACACGGAAAACTTGAAGGAAAGGTCGGAGCAGCCTTCACAAGCGCGGGAGGGACAGCGACAGGTGCAGAAACCACACTACTCTCCATCGTTGAAGCCATGCTGGTCCACGGCATGATTGTCCAAGGCAGATCGGATGACAAACATTTTGGAGCAACAGCCGTAGGAGCACCACAAGCAAAAGAGCGTGAATCCTGCAAGCAACTCGGAAAAAAAGTCGCACGCCTTGTTCTGAAACTCGAAAAATAGCTCTTTCATCTTGCGCTTCTAAGGATGAAAGTCCAATTTAGACACGAAGGAACCTGATTCTTGGATGGTGGGCCCGCCCGGACTTATACCCAAATGGGTTCGAGTCCACTGCTTCAAATATGCTGCGCGCGTATTTCAAGTACAATGGAACGTGGGTGATAGTCGATCGACATTTCAAGGGTGAGGATGGGCAAGCGTCAGGAAATTGAAACTCTAGTTTGTGAAGAAGCTTTGCTTCTTGCAATGTATTTGAGGAATGAAAAGCAAACATGGGTTCCTAGAATCGTGATTCGCTAATCAGATTCTCTGGAAGACATAGTGACTATTATGGCTCAAGATGAAATGTATTTTCCTGTTGCAGGTGACTATTCGCCGACTATATTCATACAATTCTTCAATGGAACAGGTATCCAATATACCTACAATGAAATAAAGGTTCATGTATTATCCGCATCTGAAGTTGAAGCAGTGAATACAAACAAACTCAACCTTGCAGTCACGTACGTCTTACTCTTTTCTTCATACATACAAGGTCTCGTAATTGTTCGAGAGGAGAGCGAAATGGCTTAAAAGTCTACTAGAAGAATACAGTCTGACGTGCGCTCGATGATCCTCAATCAAGCTATTTTGGACCTACACCACGATTGGTTTAGGCTTATACCGGATCTCATCCCCAGATGGGTTCAAGTCCTTAAATCAAATCTCTGCGCGCGCGGGGAAATCAGGCGTGTAACATTGTTTCACAAGTCTTAAATAGAGTTGCCAGTTGAACTGTCTGATGAGGAAGGAAATGCTCTCAGGAAGCCACCGGAAGTCTGACCTCGCACGACGATCGTATTATTGTTCTTGAAAAAAGAAGGCAGATGACAGAATGGAGAGAAAGGCGTTTTCAAGAAAAAGATTCCGTCGTAAACCAGTGTCCAACAGCATTTGTTCGATTACCATTTATCTTCTGTTTTCAATGTGCTACTTATTTGCAATAAGATCTGCCTATTCTTTGATGCAGCATAGTTCCAACGTGGCTTTGATTCCGAACGCGTATGGCTTGGCCGGGAATGGGGGGTTCTTGGTGACTTCTGGATTCCCGTTCGGTTATTCTCCGACCTTCACCAACCTGGATCCTGCTTCAATTCGAGATGCCGCGACAGATCCTATTGCTGCAGGTGGATATGACACGATCGTGCTCGTTCAGATAGATTATATCCAGAACTGGCTCTCGAATGCGACATTCAAAAGCAGGGTTGAGAATTTCATTTCCAACGGCGGCAAGCTCATCGTCTATGACTCAGAGTGCACGCACAACGACTATTCACTATTCATATATCCCTTCACTGCCAATACCCCAGGAGCATTAGGTAGTCCAAACGGACAATTATGGATAGTAGAGAACAACACCCTGTCAACCAACGACACATCGTCATCTGCCTACGTGAACACAACCTCCATTTCAGGTGGGTGGGACATCGGCGACGCCAACGTTATGACAACACTAAATGGTAATAGCTGGTACGTCGACATGGTTTGCAAGAACACCTATGGAACAGTCGGTCCAGTTCAAACCTACGCAAACTATTCAAAAGGGTTGATCGTATGGAACGGGCTGGACATGGACTACTTTGGTTATTCTTCCACGGTTGCGAACGACAACTATGGAGCCGACAACCTCAACTACATATGGTTCCTTCAGCTTTATCAACAGTTCAACCCTGACAACCTGACAGGCGGGGTATCCGTAGCAGGTATAACCCTCTTGCCCCACACCGCCACAAACTACCTTGGGACCACCCATACCGTAACAGCAACAGTGACCGACAACCTCACACAGCCAATATCAGGAGCAACAATTACATTCACAATAGTCTCAGGACCAAACAGCGGAACAACTGGCACGGGCGTCACAAATTCCAGTGGGCAAACGAATTTCTCATGGACGAGTTTAATTTCCGGAACGGACACGGTGAATGCAACAACCACGTCTTCACTTAATCAGACGATTTTCGCCACGGCAACGAAGACATGGATACCTAACGTAACTCATGATGTCGCCGTCACCAACGTAACAGCCCTCAAAACAGTCGCTGGATTAGGATACTTAGCCCCCATCAACGTAACAGTCGCCAACCTAGGCGGCTACACAGAAACCTTCAACACAACGCTCTACGTTGAGAATCAAACAACCATAAGCCAAACAGCCATCAACCAAACAGGCTTGGTTGGCTACTGGAAGTTTGATGAGGGAAGCGGGACAACAGTCTATGACAGTTCTTTAAGTGGCAACGATGGAACTGTTTACGGAGCAACATGGATCAATGGACGCCTTGAAAAAGCATTACGTTTTGATGGTAATGACTACGTTCTTATTCCGAATACAACAGCACAAAACTTCGAGTCTGGTGTTTTCACATTAGAAGCGTGGGCAAGGTTTGCCAACGATAACCATGATAACGTAATAATCGGCAAACACCAAAGTGGTTATTCAAACGGTTATTTCATTGGAATAAGGAATAACAGGTTCGATTTTCTCCTTGGCAACACGCAAAGCCTAGACCGTATCGAAACCTCAGAGACATACAATGATGGACAGTGGCACCATGTTGTAGGCGTCTATAGCAGACCAAATCAATATTTATACGTAGATGGAACGTTGAAAGCTCAGGAGAGCATCAACTATTCGGTATTTAACTCTCTCGACATAAACATGGGTCGAGTGTTCAATGCAGGATATTTGAATGGAGACGTAGATGAAGCTAAAATCTACAACAGAGCATTGTCAGCAGAAGAAGTAAGACAAGAATATGAAGGAGTAACAAATCTTGTGGGCTATTGGAAGTTTGACGAAGGAAACGGAACAACAGCATACGACAGCAGTGGAAATGGCAATAATGGAACCTTGGTGAATGGACCAACGTGGGTTGATGGAAAATCTGGAAAGGCTTTGAGCTTTGATGGAATAGACGATTATCTTGATGCTGGAAATGGTCCAAGCTTGCAGTTTGGCAATAACTTCACTTTGGAAGCTTGGATTAAACCAAATAACATGGTGGGAGAAACTCTGCTTATAAGCAAATACGGTTCAAACCCTCCAGGCGGTTTCTATTTTGAAACAGGTGCTCACGCGTTACTCTTGTTAGCTTATTTCAACGGAACTGATTGGACTTATGCTGGTAGCAGTGTCTCGACTATGAAATTAAACCGTTGGAATCATATAGTGGTAACTATGAACGATACAAAAACGAGTTATTACATCAATGGCCTGTTAACAGGCACAGCGGATAACGTACAGATGACGCCAAATGCAGTCAATGATCTGAACATTAGCAGTGCCAGTTTTCCTTTCAATGGGACAATCGATGAAGTTAAAATCTTCAATAGGGCTTTGTCCGCTGAGGAGGTTTGGGCTGAATTCGCGCGTGCTCTCATTGCCGTTGGAACGCAAACTGTGACTTTAGGAAGCGGTGCTTCCAAAACCCTGAACTTCACGTGGAACACTACTGACTTTGCATGTGGGAACTACACGGCAACTGCGTACGCTTGGCCTGTTTCAGGCGAAACAAGCACTTCGGACAATACGTTCACGGACGGTATGATACTCGTTACGATTCCTGGCGACATTAACGGCGACTTCAAATGCGCCCTCGCAGACCTGTCCCTGCTAGCAAAGGCCTTTAATACATACCCGGGTGACGCCAAATGGAACCCCAACGCAGACATAAACGGTAATGGCAACGTAGGTTTATCAGACCTCTCTATCATGGCAAAACACTTCAATCAACACTGCCCTCAACACTGTCCATAACCCTCCTTGACGCGTGCTAGAAATTGAAAAAAAAAGGGAGTTGCGGGAGACGTCGCCGTTCAGAGTAGGGTTCAAACCCCACCCCCCGCACCACTACGTTGAAAGATGACCGGGGAAGGCCATCGATAATCCTCTGTTTCAAACGCTTCAGCCTATTTCTGACTTCTTCGTCATATCTGACGTAGTTTCCAACCACACGATACTCAGACAGGTTCATGGAATCTAACTCTTTGATTGATTTGAGAGCAGCGCTGGCCGCTTCCTCATCAATTTCATCTATCCAACTCAAGCGCAAGGTTCCAGACCCTCAGAATAAAAGTTGCAGCCTGTTCCTTAATATTTGTGGCTTTATCAGTGGAAACGCAAGTTCAGGAATGTACTGCTAGTTCGATCGATCCGACCTCTTGGAATAGAAGACTTCGACTGGAATAACTATGGGAAATACTGCGCAGCTTCATCTGTTCTGAAAATCTCAAATTGAGGTCTCCGCAAAATAGTCCGCATATTCGTTGAGAATGGCCGATATGCAGGAGGTCAGCTACCGGTAAACAGGTGTTCAATTCTTAACCCCCGCACACCCTCACGGACAACGCCATAAATTGAGGTTATCTAACTGAAATAAGCTCGAAATAGGACTTGAAATTGAAATGCGGGGGTGGGAGCCCCACCCAACTTTACCGGTGAAACACCATGGCAGGGCTGCCCGTCCCCATACCAAAACGGGTTCAAGTCCGCCTCATTCCAAGAGTTGCATGTGTGCGAGAGTTCGAATCTCTCCCGGGGTTACCAACGCTCAAGCGTGAATTTATACTAAATTCCCTCCTTTTTACCGCGCGCGATTGAGGAGGTCTGGATGCGTAGCCATAGTGCCGCTGTGGTCGGCGAATAGGCGTGTGCCCTTCATCGTCGCGAGGAAGAATGAATGAAAAGAATATATGGAAAATGAAGAAAGGAAGAAAGGTAAAATATCAGCTTCACATAGGCGCGCGGAACTTTCTTCTAGAATCTAATATCGAAAGTCTTAAGTGCAACCTGCAAGCAAACACCGAGTTCGCTAGATCGGGGGAATGGCAAGCGAAGGTAACGTTTTCGTCAGTAATGATATTTCTGATTGTTTTCTCCAGTTTTACGGTTCTGGCCCCAAAAGCCCAAACAGTCCAAGTCAGTGGAAACGAGAACGTCATTTTTCAGGATGATTTCGAAAGCTACGCGGTCGGCACTTTTCCATCACAAGGCGGCTGGCAGATTGTGTATAACGGCGCCGGAAACCAGTATATAGTAGTGACCAACTCTTGCTACTATTCTCCGACCAAATCGTTTCAAACGAAAGGACGGTCGGGTTGGAGTTGTGTAGTCAAGAGGGATTTTTCCTCCAACAGCAGTGTCATCGGATATGAAGGCTGTATAATGACAACTGGGACAGATGCGAGTGGAAGCATCAGCTTCTCTAACCAGTATGTCGTAACCTGGGGTCGGTACTATGCGGGAGTTGGCTTCTCAGGCGGCTACATTGTAAGCGGATCGCACGTGTTTGCTCCTATTTCGCCTGGCAGTTGGACCAAGGTCAGAGTTGTTCTTGACAAAAACACAAGACTTTACGATGTATGGATAAACGATACGCTCTCCGCCGAAAACTTGGTAGAGCCGAATGATCCAAATGAGATTCTCTCGCTACAAGTTGGAACGGGATGGCCAAGTACCCCAAACTACTTCGATGACGTGAAAGTGTTTTCTGTGTCCTCCCTTGATGCTTCTATTTCGCCAGCGAACGCGACAACCAGCATAGGAGGGACGACAAACTATGGTATTACAGTGAGAAACTACGCTGATATCTCCGACAACGTCACACTGAGCATATCTGGTCTTAACCCGTCTTGGTACTCTTTGAGTAACGATCGACTAATGATGGTTCCAGGAGAGACCTCGACGGTCCAGCTTAACGTAACCGTCCCTGAGAATCCGGAAAATGCTGGGTTCTATCCTTTCAACGTGATTATTAATGGCCTCTCAGCTCAAAAGGTTGTTGGCGCCAACCTGACTGTTCTCCTAAGCCCTACTGTGGATAGCTTGGAGCCTCAAGACGGCATCACTATAGGGTCGACAGATCTTTTGATTTCGTGGAGGACTTCGGTGCAGGCAAGCTCAGAGGTCTACATTAAACGTGCAGACGAATCAACCTTCACTCACGTAATCGGCGAGAATGGAACAGATCATTTCGTGCATGCTTACAACCTGAGTAGAAACGCAGACTACTCGTGGTGCGCCTACAGTGCGACGCAATATGCAAACGTCTCTAGCGCATTTAGAACGCTGCATGTTAGTAACGGCGTAAGTTTTTCTCAGTATGTCTACACATTCAATGTGGAAAGAGACTATGCCCAGTACGAGAGTGTTTCGGTGATTAACAACGACACCCAATCACATGACCTGTTGTTGCAGGCGTTGAACCCGTACCAGGATTTGATCGTCGGCTTTGTGGGAGCAGGCTCGGTTGATGAGAACGTCACGCTTGCCCCAGGCGAGACCATGTCGGTTGACTTCAACATTTTTGCTCAGGATGCAATGCAATCGACCTACGTGTTCGAGTTTAAACTGACGAATTTGGGCCCTGAGCAGGTAGTGGACTATGCAGAGGTCAACGTCAACGTCAGGCAACCAAACATAAACTTAGAGGTGGTGCAGACAGAAACAGACAATGCAACGTTGGCTGGAACATATGTGGTGACAAACCACGGTGACACGGTGACCGATCTTCGGATAGCCCCCGATGACCAGATTAAATCGCAGCTTCAGATTCAGCCAGTAATAAACCATGCATTGCTGCGAAGCGGAGAAAGTCTTCAATTTGAAGCTGTTCCTATGCTGACCACAAATTTCACCGGGTTACAAGGAAACATTCAAGTCGAAGCATCAAACGTAACTGAAAACGTCCCATTGAACGTTACGTTACCAGAGGGTATGAGCGTCTTCACTGTTTTGAGAAACAACGTCACGTGGACTACGAGCTTTCATGATTGGTACTGCACGAACAGGCCCAGAATAGACGAGGTTTTCACTCTTCCATCGTGGATCAAAAAGACTGTCAATGGCGAACCAAACGTGGACAACGCAGCCTTGATCATTGACTTCTTTTTGGTATGGCCTTTGGAGGACTACAGACCACATAGTGTTCACCTGTTCATGAACGGGGTTGAGTTCGGCAGCTTGCAGAACACCATACCCGCATCATTCTTCATTTTTCCATTAGACAATTCAGCCACGCGCCAATTTGATAGCTACCTGTTGAACTACGCGTCTGATGGTCTCGCCCAAAACGTTCTCACTTTGCAGATGGACAATTTGAACGGTGGTCACTACGTCGTCTCGGCGGAAATGAGGCTCGTTTTGCACATCAGACAGGTTGAGCTCTCCATCGTGGCTCCAACCGAGGCTGAGGCAAACCGGATTGCTGATGGAATACTTGGCACGACACTCAGCAACTTCGTTGATCTCGGCGTTTACCCTGAAGGCATAACAGTCTCAGACACGCATCCACAGCAGGGCGAAAATCTGACGATATCCGCCAAGATCCTTAACTTTGGAACGTTAGCAGCCCAAAACGTCCCTGTATCCTTATACATAGACTCAACGAAGATCAACACTCAAATAATTCCAGACGTGTCTCCATTTTCGACGCAGATCATCAATTTTACTTGGACCGCAACAACGGGCACACGCAATGTCACAATCGCAATCGACGAAAACAGAACACTCGGAGAGTCAGACTATACAAATAATCAAGCTTCGATCGAAATCTTCGTCGGAACACCCACAATAACCTTTTCACAGATAGGGCTGCTCCCGCAAACATCATGGTCTGCGTCACTAGACGGCGCAACGGCTTCTTCAACGGGTGCAACAATCAAATTTGCCGCATCAAATGGTACGCACCAGTTCACAATCGGAAGTGTATCTGGGTACACGTCTTCACCAGCATCAGGAAACGTCATCGTGAACGGAACCGACGTCACGGTCAGCATCACATTCCACCCGATACTTCCGGCGCCAGCAGAGAATCTAATATTTGAAGATGACTTTCACAATGACGGTTTTCTCAACACTGCATTATGGAGAGTGAACGCCCCCATGTTGTACAGCATAGCTGAACATGAATCGTCAGCTTTTGTGGAAGGTGTTTCTGTCGGATATCCGAACTTGCCGATAGGCTTCTCGAATCAAGGCATGGGCTGGGGGGTGTCAGGATACAACGCCATGTCTGGGATAACCTCCAACATAGTCTTCACACCGCCCTATGTCGTCGAGCTGTATGCCTCAATCTCATCTATGACGGGAGGCAACCCCATCTCGATATTTCTAACCAACAATGGAACCTCATCATTCATCGCCATATTCGTTTCCAATTCGATATGGATTCAGACGGCATACGACAACCCTGTAGACATCTGCGACAACGTAAACAACGGTGTAACATACACTTTCCTAATCAATGTGACAACATCTTCACTCGAAGTAATCGTTATGAATGGCGGCCAGCAGATAGCTGACTACAACAAGAATCTAACAGCGCTGGACGATTACGGATACTACCTTACACTGGGTTCTTTCGCTGGACAAATTCCAGGTGAACCTGGTAGAAACCCGTCCGCAGCAGAGTCCTACTACACTTCAGTTGAAGTCACGTCCGGCAGTACATGGAACCTAACCGTGAGAGTTAATGATGACAAATTCCAGCAGCTGCAAAATGTGAACGTCGTAGTCACCAACCTCTTCAGAGACGTCAATTATACTCAGAACACGGATAACACTGGCGCAACGTTTCTCACGAACCTCGTTTCGGGCTTCTACACTGTTGGCGTGTGGGTGTCCCAAGGCAATAAGAATGTGACTGGGCAGACTTCAGTTCTGATAGGCAACCCTTCTTCTCCACAGCAGACAGATATCTACGCCACAATCGTTCTTTCAATACCTTCTCTTTCTGACCTTTCAGTGAGAATTCCGCCGTTGAACGAGGACAAAACAATCGGTCTGGCTCCTCTAAACGATACATTTCATGCAGACGCAGCAGGTTGGGTGGGCAACTACTTGTATACTTGGTATGTCAATGGCACGGCTCAACAAGAAAAAAGTAGCGACTTTCAGAAGATATTTGACTCACCTGGAACGTATGAAGTGGAAGTAACAGTCACGTCCTCAGGCACGTGGTACGATCAACCCGAGGAAACTAGGTCGGCTACCAGCGAAGTCATACCAATTTGCGTATCAAACTCGCCGTACTTGGCCTCTCTAAGCTCAACGGGGGACAGCTTCGTATCACTTTCGTATAATGGGGCCTCGAACCAAGCCATCCTGTACATCGAAAATGGAAGGGTTCTCATGGAGGCTGACGCAACGGACAACGCATTAAACGTCATCTCAGTACCAGAATGGCTTTCCATATTATTAGGGGCCGAAAGCGCGTGGCGAGGCATAACCTTCAGCTCCCTAGTGAATGGAAAGGACGCTGCGGTGGACACGGGATTAATAATCGAACCTGGTTCCACAGTAGATCTGAACAACGCCTCTCTTCCAATGGGGGCGCCCACGGGATTACAATCGCTCAAAGGCTACAGGTTCAAAGTAATTCTAGACCCTACTGCAAAATGGGCACTCGCAAGCGATGCCGTCACAATTGTTTTCGGGATGCTTGGGTTTTGCACCACTATAGCTAGCATAGCACCAGACATTTCAGGATCTGACATGTCTTGGATAATTCAGCAAGTCGTTCAACTGTTGGCTGAACAGGGCGCCAGACTGGCCATAGACATATCCACCAATACGAAAGACATATGCTCGGCTCTTGGATCAAGGGCTGGAGAACTAATGAAGTCTCTTTGCTCAGCCTTGCTTGAGGCCATCCCGGAGGCTATGCAAAGAATCCTCCTGAGATATTTGGGCTACAGTATGGCTTCGAAAATCTGTACCGCACTTGTTTCTCAGGTGGCGCATTGGGCAGTAAAGCTGGCCAGTGGATTGGAGACGTTGTATCTTACTGCACAGTTCTTGGTCGATGCCGCAGCCATGCTTAGTACAATACTTCCAGGTCCAAAAAGCCAAGAATTCAACATAACCGACATCAAAGCTATGTCTTCAGTCACTGTCAAAGGGCACAGTCCTGCGCCTTACGTAACTGTACAGAAGGGTGCAGAAACATATGGTTACAAGGGTAGCTGGGTCAGCTCAACGTCAGCTTTCGTGTGCTCAGACTACACTGCAGACGAGTATTCATTTGCAATCGAAGATCCCGAGACAGTGCAGTTGTTAGTGCAAGCGCCGCCAGGCCAATCATCGACTGACTACACCATCAATCTGTATCACAATGGTTTGGAGGCAAATGTTTCGGGAAAGGTTACAGCTGGAAACCCTCAGAGCTATTCCGTGACCTACGCGAACGATTCAATCATAGTCACGCCCAATGATACTACGCCGCCCATAACGGCCCTGGCGATTGGTGAGCCAAAATACGTCGATCCCGTTTCTAACGTCACGTACGTTACTCAGTACACTCCTTTCACTCTGGAAGCCAGCGATGCTGAGTCGGGAGTTTCATACACTGCCTATCACATATACAACTCTACCTTTGATGGCGGCTGGAAGAACTACACGACACAATTCGTTCTGGACACATTGAAAGATGGAAACTATACTATCGAGTTTTACAGCGTGGACAAGGCTGGGAACGTGGAAGCCACAAATTCAGCGAACGTTACGTTGCACTGGCTTTATGGCGACGTCAATCATGACGGAAAAGTAAGCCTAGGTGACCTTACAGTCGCAGCTATAGCTTATCGCTCACGTCCAGGTGATCCCAACTGGAACCAATACGCAGACACAGCCCCCCCATGGGGCATCATAAGCCTAACCGACATCGTCACAGTGGCAGTTCACTACGGCCAAACCTTCCACCCATGAAACCCATAGCGCGCGCACACACACAGCCAGTGACCTGTAGACTTCAAAAGCAGGTTTTGAGCTTCAAGAAAAGGGTTAGTTATTATGTTGTCCGCAGTGCTCGGCGAGTATGACGAGATCGAATAGGTTCACGGTGCCATCCTCGTTTAGTGCGCGCAAGCCTGAAGGAGCACAACCTCAGAGGACTGACCAGGATCACTTTCCACTCGCAGCTCTGCGTCCTAATCATGCTGTTCACAGCTCAGGCCGCCATAGCGCACGCTACTCTTAAGGCTTAGCGCGCGCTTTAGATTTCATTATTCCTGTCAATTCTTTCAGCTTTGCGACACTCTTTCCGCTTTGTGGTTTTATAGTGACCAGAATGAATTGGTTCGCTCCAATGTACCAAACCGGCGACCGAGTGTTCACAGCTTAGGACTTGAACTCAAGAAAAATGGCGAAGTCTCCCGCACCTCCCCCTTTTTTTCTATCTGTCAAAGTGCAAGGGCTGGTGTGTTGGTTGTAACCCGCCTTTTGTGGAGAAATCTCCCGCACCGGGGAAAGCCTTTTGTTGCTGAAAGCTTGATAGGCTATTGTTGTCCTGTTGTCTTGCGGTGTCTTTTGGGCTAGCTGATGTCACCCGGGACAAACCCTGGGACATTTTTCCCATGCTGGTGCGAGGGGTGGGGTTCGAACCCGTGTGGTCTTAGGACCAAGGTTTGGCTTGTCTGTATCGTGGGAGAGTCTTTACCTTAACTTAGGCTTTCATCGTACCCATACCCAATTGGGTTTCAGGTCCGATGATGGGACTGCCCGTCCCCATACCCAAACGGGTTCAAGTCCGCGTCACAGCAAACCCTCAGAATGAAGGAAATGGCGAAAATCCTCCGAATTTTTCAGTATAGCGCGACGGGGAGATGGGGTTTGAACCCGTCTAAGTGGATACATCGCCCGCAATTCCCCTCTCCAGCGGCTGCAAAAAGAAACTTGGAAGACAAACTCTTTTGCGTATGATGTCACTGAATGTATTCTGTTGGGTCATTTATCTGTGCCTCTTTGAAGGCCTTCTTTCTGTTCACGCATGACTCGCATGTTCCGCAATGCTTTTCTTCGCCTCGATAGCAAGACCATGTGAGCTCAAAAGGAACTCCAAGCTGCATTCCAACTTTTAGTACTTCTGACTTCTGTAGGTTGCTGAAAGGAGCTTCGATTCGAATTTCTGCACCTGTTCCCAGCCTGGCCGTATTCTCGAAAGACTTGTAGAACTCTTTCCTGCAGTCTGGGTAAAAGGGCGCGTCAGAGCCTTGTGCTCCATAGAACACTTCAGCAGCTCCGATCGAAACGGCGTAAGCAACGGCAACAGAGAGGAAAATCGCGTTTCTGAAGGGAACTATTATCGGTTGAGTGAAGGTTGGGGTCAACTCGATATTTTTGTCGCAGAGTGCAGTTACTCCAGTAAATATGTCTTTCAAACAGCTTAGATCGATGATCTTGATCGGAATACCAAGCTTCTCAGCTATGAGGGTGGCGTGTTTGACCTCTTTTTCTGCTATTTGGCCGTACTTGAACGTCAAGGCATGAACTTCGTAGCCTTGTTTTTTTGCCCAATAAGCAACCACTGCAGAATCTGGTCCTCCACTGAGCACAACAATGCACTTGTCTGCCTTAGCCAAAGCTTACTCCCACCATTTGAATCTCACCTCGATCAGTTTGAAGACAAATGCTCCTATCAAGCATACTATCTGTTCACTAACCAGAAGGTAGGGAAACGTTGCTAGCAATGGTAGACCAAAAAGCTGGCTTAGCATCCAACTGACGCCTATGGGCACTATTACCGCGATGACAGCGCCTTCAACGAAATAGCTTTCCTTGAACCTCTTAGCGACGACAAAGCCTATGACTCCTGCGGCTAGACTGACCAGCGGCATAAAGACGAGCTCGTATGGACCGGAAAACGGACTGAAGAGATTTCCCACAATTACTCCGATAGCGTAACCTATGCTCAAGACCCATTTCTTAGCAATTGCCGGCCTCAGTACACCCGCAACCCTGAATTGCAATGCGTAAAAAGACATTGGAGCAAAGATGTAGACCAATACCGCGTATAAAGATGCAAAGATACTCGCTAACGCTATGTCCTTAGTCTTTATTTTCAATCGTCAACCTCCTAGACCCGGGGTTTATGCTGGCGGAACGGGTGGAGGCCCACTCACCCGCCATTCTGCTCCACCTATTCGAGATCACTCTTAAAAGCCTTTGGCGCGGGCGGCACTGTTAAGTTAAGTTACCAAAGCACGCGCAAATTTGGAGAAGAAAGCTCTAAATATTTGTGTAGACGCAAGCATAATGGCAGGTGGCTCTGATGAGGTTCCAAGCTTTTGTTTTAATGAATGTGGATCTAGGATGCGAAATTGATGTCTTGAAGGCTCTGAAGAAAATTCAAGGTTTTGACGAAGCCTTCTACGTTTTTGGAGACTACGACATAATAGCAAAGGTGACTGCGAAAACTATTGATGAACTTAACCAGATCGTGTCGCATATTAGAAAACTCGGAAATGTCCAGTCAACAACGACGATGATTACACGTGAATTATAAAGCATCGTCTTGACTATTTGATTTTTACTTTTTCCATGATTCGCTTTTCAGCGCGCGGGATAACTTAACAGTATCGGCGCGGGCTAACCCTATTGAGCCTTTGCCTTGTGATATACTCACCGCGTTTTACCAACAGTCAGAGCTTGCTTGGCCACATTGCTGAACAGCATTAGACTGGGCGATCTTAGGGAGCAATGCCATTCAGCATCGAAATAGCATGGCATCGTTTGTCCAATCTGCCATGTCTTGACATATCGTATTATTTTTCTCGGGAGTTGTGTGCGCTGGAGCATGGTAAGAGAAAACTTAAATCTATCCGACCGTTGTGTTCGTTATCCTGTTTGTCGTGATGATATGAGAGTAACGAAAGAGATCGTTCAAGAGAAAGGAACTGATAGGTTGAAGAGAGGATTCGCCAAGATGTGCAAGGGTGGAGTGATAATGGACGTCGTAAACGGAGAACAGGCAAAGCTCGCTGAGGACGCTGGAGCTGTTTCTGTTATGGCTTTGGAGGCGGTGCCAGCAGACATACGCGCCAAGGGTGGAGTGGCGAGGATGGCCGACCCGCAGAAAATCAAGGAAATATTGAATGCTGTCACGGTTCCTGTTATGGCTAAGTGCAGGATAGGCCATTTTGCAGAAGCACGGGTACTCGAAGCTCTGGGCGTGGATATGGCTGACGAGAGTGAAGTGTTAACTCCTGCAGATGAAGAAGATCATATTGATAAGAGAAAGTTTACGATTCCGTTTGTTTGTGGAGCAAGAAACTTGGGTGAAGCTTTGAGAAGAATAAACGAGGGCGCGGCGATGATAAGGACTAAGGGTGAACCTGGGACTGGAAACGTCGTCGAAGCTGTAAGACACATGAAACTTGTGAATCGAGAGATAGCTGAATTGAGAAAGATGTCAGAGCCACGACTGAAGGAAAAAGCGGAAGAGTATCGTGTGCCGTCGAAACTGGTTATAGAAACGAGGGATCTAGGCAGGTTGCCTGTAGTGAACTTCGCTGCAGGAGGTATTTCAACACCGTCCGATGCAGCTTTGATGATGCAATTGGGCGCAGACGGAATATTTGTCGGTTCAGGAGTGTTCAAATCTAAGAATCCAAGAGCGTATGCTAAGGCAATCGTTGAAGCTACGATGCATTATGACGATCCGAAGACTCTGGCAGAGGTTTCTGAAGGCTTAGGCGAACCGATGGAAGGAATCGACACTTCAAAAATGGATGAAAAACAGAAAATGCAAACACGGGGAACCAATTGAAGATTGGAGTCGTAGCCGTACAAGGCGCTGTTTCTGAACACGTTGAAGCCCTAAAAAAGGCGATGGAAAAATCAAAAATCGATGGTAGCGTTGTGTACGTAAGAAGACTGAAAGATCTTAATGACGTTTCAGGTATCGTTGTGCCAGGCGGTGAATCAACAACAATAAGCAAACTCGTACTGAGCGCAGGAATGCACGAAAAAATAGCTGAACTCGCAAAAAAAGGGGCGCCAATCCTTGGAACTTGCGCTGGCACAATTCTGTTAGCTAAGGAAGGCGATGAACAGGTCAAACAGACCAGTACGCAATTGCTGGGTTTGTTAGAAATGAAAGTCCTTAGAAATGCTTATGGTAGGCAAGTAGATTCCTTCGAGGCTGACGTAAAGATACCTGAGATTGGAGACAAACCTTTCAGGGCAGTGTTCATCCGTGCACCAGTAATAGGAAAAGTTTGGAACGACACTAAAGTGTGGTCTGAATATAAAGGCACAATAGTAGGGGCAAAAAAAGGAAATATCTTGGCTCTGACTTTTCATCCCGAACTAAGTGATGATCTAAGAATTCACGAGTACTTTCTTACAATGACGAGAAGATAGCAGGGCGATCGGGTTTCATACCGCGGAAGCAACAGGTTTCTACAGTACCCATACCCAATCACGTTCAGATCCAATAATGGGGCTGCCCGTCCCCATACCCAAACGGGTTCAGAACCATGTCAACTCAGGGTGATTGGATTCTGTAAGGTGCAGATAGTTAGAGCGCGAGAAAAAAAGAGTTCACCTTGCTACTAAACTTCATTAGTTGATGTCCGAGAACTGGTCCGCTGGGATTTGTACCCAAACGGGTTCAAGTCCCAGCTACGTCCGAACTGTTGTTGAGTTGCCCGTCCTTCTTCCTCGTCCATTTTACATTAAATCTCCAAACATGTCATCTGACTCTTCTGTCAGCTGGTCATCCCAGCATTCCCAGCACATGCCGTCATAATCCTCGTAGTCCTCTTTGCTGATCTTTTTACCATAGACTCCACAGCGGTATTCCTTTTCGTCATTCACGACTAGCTACCTTCTCCAGATGTTTTGAGTTCGTGCCACGTTTCTTCATCCAAGATCATCTTCTATATCGTAGCATGGTTCGTCCTGATATGCTCCGCAATTCGGACAAATGTCGCTATCTTCATCCATCTCACCGTCACAAATGACGCATCGCCGTTTCTTCTTCCTGACACTCATCTTCCGCTTTTCCTCATGTCCATTTAAGCTATTCAGAAAACAAAGGCGTTCTCAGGCTTTCTCTGTACTCCAGTTGTCTCCGTCTCAGCCTCGCTTGCGAATAGTCTTGTCTCAACTTGCGCAACCTCACCTCTTCCTTGACAATAGTCTCACCAGTACTTCGAATGGCCGCCTGCAATTCCCTTTCCAGCTTCTTCAATTCCTTGACACCCGTTCCTTTGAGTCTCATCGTTGGTCCATTGGTTGTTCAGCGGCTTGAGCACATCTTTTTTATGAATTTAAAATACAGGTTGCATCGACGTTTACATTATATAGTCCATTCAGGTTACATTTTCAGCAAATAACCGAAATCGGACAGCTGGTAAGATGCTCTGTGAACCATTGAGCAATGTTGCAGAGTTCTTGAAGGTGGAAAGATCCGAAGTTGAGAAGAAACAGGCCAGAAAGCATTCCTACGAACTGTGCATTTCAGAAGCCTTTGAGGATGACGGCCTTTGGTATTCTTTCACCGACAGAGACAATCTGCCCATTGAAGAAGGATCTTGGATTGAAATAAAGTCTGATCGATTCACGCTATATGGAACCATGTGGTTTTCCGAGAAGAGAAAACGCTTCTACTTGATCACGGAAACGCGTGTTCCTTCAAATACTGTGAGAATAAGAGAAGCAGATGAGATCCAACTCGTTCTAATGCAGGAGAGCGCGCTCCAGTTTCTGCTAGACAGCCAGACGGAACGATGCGCACTTTTGAGAAACATCATCTGCGGGCACCCCAATCTGATGGAAACAAAACAAGAGAATCTTTTCTTTTTCGATGGAAACTTGACAAACTCCCAAAGAAACGCAGTTAGCCACTGCTTGAGACTGGACCAGACAAACCCGTTTTTCTTAATTCACGGACCGCCAGGCACCGGAAAGACAACAGTCATCGCCGAAATAGTCAGGCACCTTCGCAACCAAGGAAAAAACGTTCTGATAACATCGCACACAAACGTCGCCGTAGACAACGCGATGGAGAGACTACTCTCGGACTACACAAGCTCTGAACTAGGCTCGAAGATTGTGAGACTTGGCCTTCGCGCCAAAGTCACAAACAAACAACTCAGAGCACTTGTACCCGTAAAAGATGACGAAAGCATCAAGCTCAAGACAGCTCAGGTTGTTGGTGCGACTCTATCCAAAGTTTCGATGTTGAAAATGTTCAACAAGATTGATTGGAACGAACCGTTCTTCGATGTTGTAATAGTGGATGAAAGCTCGATGGCGACAATTCCTTTGACTCTCGTCGGCATACTGAGCGGTAAACAGTTCATTCTGGTTGGCGATCACAAACAACTACCACCCATAACTACCCCAGAAGCGGGCAAGCTTCTGAAAGAAGAATACGAAAGCCTGTTCCGTCTGTTGGTCGAGAAGTATCCGACAAGGTCCACAATGTTGGATGTGCAGTACAGAAGCCATCCAGACATAGCCGAGTTCTCATCAAAATACTTCTACAATGGCCAGATTCAAAGCCATGCACAATGCATACAAAAAGTCCTAAGCCTGCGGAAAACTCCAGACAAAGAGACCGTTTCAGGGACCTTACTGGGCGGACCACTAGTCTGCGTTAATACTGAAGACATATATGATGAACAGCCCAAAGGATGGGTTGAGACCTCTGCCTATTATGGACAACAACGTTCCTACTTCAACGAGTACGAGGCTGCAGTGGCGCTCACCATTATGGACGAACTTCTACAATGCGGAGTAGATCAGAATCAAATCTGTATTGTCACACCTTATCGTTTGCAGAGTCAGATAATCCGTAGAGCAATCAGGAAAAAATACGGAAGAGATGATGTCGGTGAGGTGCTCTCCACCGACAGTCTCTCTGCATCGACAGTGGACTCTTTTCAGGGAAAAGAAAGTGATGTGGTAATCTACAGCATAACCTGGACGCCTGGATATGGTAATAGATCAATCCACATCGCTCTCAAGAATTGGCGGCGATTGAATGTGGCTCTGACACGAGCAAAGAAAAAGCTGATAATAATCGGAAGCATCCATTCTCTTCCCGAATATCCATTCAGCGTTCTCTCAGAATTTCTTTGCAAAAAGGGAAAGATAGTTGACTCTCCAGGAATCGACAACTACAGCGATTTTTTGAATCTGGTCAGAGAATGCTTTGAAAACAGATTCATCAAGGGAGAAGAAGACGAAAGAGAGGACACTAAGACAACAACTGCGAACAACGAAAAGCCAACCCCTCAAGAGGCCGCTAACGTGCCTTCGCGGAAGGAACCGACTGGACCGACGGATCTTCCTCGCTTGATAAGCTTCCGAGACTTTGAAGAATATAGTAATGTGAATCGTTATCTTAGGGCTCACCCAAATGCAGATAACAAGGACATAGCGAAGAATGTTCGACTACCAATTGACAGGGTGGCCGGTTTTAGAGCACTGATTATGTATCAAGCAGGGGTCGAACATCAAGAGCCTTCGAGTGGGGGTCCAAAGCAGCCTGAAATTGAAGGAAGCCCGAACCCTGAGGAAACATCCTTGCCGCAAGAGCATGAGACCGCCAGAGTGTGCCCGGTTCAAGTCAACGAAACTTATGACGTAACGATAGAGGAAAGGGGTCGCCTCGGTGACGGTATAGCAAGGATCAATGGTTTTGTCTGCTTCGTTCCGAACGCAAGAGAAGGAGAAAGAGTGACGATAAGGGTGCAGAAGATTCATGGAAATTTCGCAGAGACAGAAATCGTCAGACGAGTAGTTGAGACTTCGGTCCCTCCTGCCAATCCATGGAGGAGAAGGGTGGAGTCAAAAACTGGTACAAACAGAATGACAGACGGTGAAGAGGAGAAGCAACGTTGTCCTTCGTGCGGTGAAAACGTGACGAGGAAAGAGATCGAAACACACGACGGATTCTGTATGCAATGTTGGCTCAAAGAGATTCAGAAAGAGGCCGAGCAGGCGAAGAGGCGCAGTGGCATCTACGGGGCTGATCGCGCAGGAACATGGTGAGCGCGGTCGCTTACAAGCGTCAAGCATGAATAATGAATAAGAGGTGAGAGTGTGGCATATTCTGTTCGAGCGTTGAGAAGAAAAAGGGCAAAGATTGAAGTTGAACTTGGAGAATTGCATCTGCCCTAAGGTAGATCCCGTATCGATCTTTTTCTGTCCTTACGCCACGTTATCCCGTAATGTGGATTCTCGATTCAGAAGAAACTAATCCTGCGACTACAATCAGTGAATCAATCTAGAGTTGAAGCATCTTGGGCGTTCCAGAATTGAACATGAGCACTGTAGAAAGGATACTGTCTCAACCTACAAGGTTGTCAATCGATCAGACAGAAGCAGTTTTGTCCAAAGCGCGGTACAACCGCGTAGTTGCAGGAGCGGGCGCAGGCAAGACTGAAACATTGACTCGCAGGATTGCCTACCTTGCTCTAGCGGATGAGGTACCACCGTCTTCTATCGTAGCTTTCACATTCACTGAGCGGGCCGCGCGTAGCATGAAAAGCCGCATCTACCAAAGAGTGACCGAGCTAAAGCCAAGCAAGCTCAACGTGCTCGGCGAAATGTACATAGGCACAATTCATGCATACGCAAAAAGAATACTCGACGACCATTTCCGATACGGAAACTACAGTGTCCTCGACGAAAATCAAGAAATGGCGTTCTTAATGAGACACGGGTGGGACCTTAACCTTAGGGACTACCACCCGAACTATTCCGAAAGCTGCAGAATCTTCTCGAGAACTGTAAACATGGTCTGGGATGAAATGCTCAGCAGAAAGACACTTGAGGAGAGAGTGCCTGGCTTCTTCGATCGCCTCGTTCGTTATGAGACTCTTCTTGACGAACATAAACTGTTGACCTTCGGCAGAATGATACTTCAGGCCGTCTTGAGGCTGAAAGAAGCACCCGACACATTGAGCTACGTCAGACATCTGATCGTGGACGAGTACCAGGACATAAACCGAGCTCAAGAAGAGCTGATAAGCCTCGTGGGAAGTCACGGTGAGATATTTGTGGTCGGTGACCCGCGGCAGAGCATATATCAGTGGCGAGGATCGGATGAAAGGTTCTTCGAGTCGTTTTCAGAGAGGTTTAGAGAAGCGAGGAACGTCACAATAAGAGAGAACCGTAGAAGCAGCAAGAGAATAGTCGCAAACGCAAACAAGTTTGCAGGCATGTTCCAACGAACATATGAACCGATGCAGCCTACGAAGCCCGAGGAAGGGCTCCTAGGCACTGTCTGTCACAGCAATCCCGTCTGTGAAGCCAACTGGATAGCAGACCAGGTAGAAGACCTTGTGGCAAAGCGAGGCTTGAAGTATTCTGACATCGGTTTACTTACCAGAAGCGTGAGTCTTGCAGCAGGACCGCTTGTTGACGAGTTCAAGGCTCGAAGAATTCCTTACATTGTAGGTGGAAAGGTGGGTTTGTTCAAAAGGGACGAAGCCAAGGCTATGGGCTGCATCTTTTCCTGGTTCTGCGAAGACGGTTTTTGGGTTGAGGATCCGTGGGATTGGAATGAAAAGATATCTGGCGATGATCTCCTGGAAGCTGCTCTTGAATTCTGGAGGGTTGCCTATCATCACGCTCTTCCAGTGGACGCGGAAGCAAAACTTCGGAAGATCAAGGGAGACCTCAATTCCGTACCCTCTTCCTACCGCAACTTCACAGCAATCTATCACGACGTGCTGGCCGTGCTCGGATTCAAAGAACTGGACAATGAGAACCCGAACGATGCCGCTTTGATGGCTAACCTCGGCAGATTCCATAATCTACTGACCGATTACGAAACTGCCAACAGAATTGGAGGCAGGACTCCGCACTGGAAATATGACCTATGGAACCTTTGCTGGTTCATGAACAGCTATGCTTCCCAAGCTTATGAAGAACAACCGTCAGACAACATACGCGGCATAAACGCGGTCCAAATCATGACCATCCACCAAGCCAAGGGACTTGAATGGCCCATTGTAATACTGTTCTCGACTGTTAAGAACCGATTTCCACCCAGAAGTGTCGGCAGGACACAGATATGGTGCAATATACCAAGAGACATGTTTGACGCTAGACGGTACGAAGGAAGCGAAGAAGATGAACGCCGCCTGTTCTACGTCGCCATCACGCGCGCTCGAGACGCTCTGGTAATAAGCTACTTCGCTCAGCAGAACGGCCAAGTCCAACGGAGCCCTTTCATCGAAGACATTGATCTCGGAATTGCCACGCGCTTACAGCCTGTTGCACTTCCGCCAATGCAAATCGGTCCAGCACAAATCTCGGATGAAATGCTCACTTTTTCAGCTAGCGAAATAGTTGCATACACAAGATGCCCCTACATGTACCTACTCAGGGAAGTCTACGGCTATCAACCACAATTAAACGAAGCCATCGGGTACGGCAAAGGCGTACACTTCTGCCTTAAAAGGGCCGTAGAACTCGTGAAAAGAGATGGGCAAAACCCAATCACAGCCGCTGCAACGGCAATCGACAAGGACTTCTATATGCCGTACGCAGGAGGCCAAGTCCTAGAAAACTACAGAAGAGGCGCAAGGGAAGCCGTCATGCTATATGCAAGAAACCACGCAGTAGCCCTAGGCGAAAGCAGCGAAGCCGAATACAGAATCGAATTTCCTATCCATAATGCTACAGTGATGGGAAGGATCGACGTTCTAGAAAACAAAGAAGTCAGAGACTATAAGACGTCCCACGACTATGTTGAACCGAATGAAGTTGCAATGCAGATCAGGATCTATGCTGCTGGTTTGAGGAAACTGGGAAGACAGATTGACAAAGGGTCCGTCGCGTATTTGTCAAGTGAAAACGTGAATATTGAAGCCATCGACGTAAGTGAACCCGCCGTGGAATACGCCGTGCAAGAAGCAGAGAAAGTAGTAAAAAGCATCATGGATGGGCGTTTTACTCCTAGACCAGGAACGAGCTGCCAGAAATGCGACCAAGGACCAATCTGCCGATGGAGAAGCAGATTAACACGTAACGCGCCGGCCCTCTAGGACGTAGCATCCTAGATATCATCTCAAATAGAGCTTATTTCACTGGAGCCGGCAGTGCGATTAGGCCGTGGAGCGGATAAAATGGCCAAGTTCATCATAAACGTTTTGTCGTTGCGAGCGCTCGAAACCTATTTTTGAGGAAAGAAGGTTATTAGAGTCAGTGATCAAATTGGACGACAAAACAAGAGGATCTATTGAGCAAAGGATCGGAGAGGAGTTGGAAGACTTCATTGAGAATGAGGATGTCTCCTGGGTTTTCGATTCTCCCCTGATCTCTTCAAAGAAAGACTTCCTTTTGGGATTTGTGGTTGGAAAACTGACTGTAATAGCTTGGACCTATTTGCAAGACGCGACCAACAAAGATCTGAGGGAAGTTCGGGAGATTATAGGGCGAAGACTACCAGAAATTCATGCAAAGATCCTTACAGAGTTGAATATTTGAGGTTTCATCCGGGCTAGACAAAGCTGATTAACCATTGGGACCTAGAAACTCTTTAGAATGTGAGAAACCTGATATTATTGCGCGCGCGAAGTCCATCTGCCTCACGAGCCTCCTGTCACTTGGAACCTGCCTCAACCTTAGCGCGCGCGCTACTTTAGAGTCAATCGATAGTTTTCTTTTGAGTCATAGCCAGCATCTGCCAGAACTGTTTTGGGCTGTAACCCTCTTTGCATTAGTAACTCTAGAATCCTCAGTCGATATTGTTGGATACGTTTTGCCAGCCCATTTTTGTCCGAGCATAAGCCTGTTTTACAGCCTGTCACGCACCAATATACCGCCTTGGTCTCTTCATAACATCTAAAGTGAAGTTCGATGTCTGATCTATCTGCATCAAAGTAACTGCCGCCTCTAGCGTAATTTCTGTAAAACTCTTCATAGCTTGCATATTTCTGAACAAGGCTTCTATATTGATCAAGGTCTGGGTAGGATCGAGTGCTAACCATAATGATGATTGCAAGTTGCTCTGTTTCCAAACGCCTCACCGATTCAAGGATTCTACTTCCCAATGGTTTCAACCAAAGCTATGGAAAACTTCCATATGAAGCTACCTCTCTATTTTGGCCAGAACTTGCTTGCGCAGACTTTGAACGAGATGTGTTACAAGAATAATCCAAACTTCCTGAAATACATAATTGCGTCCAAATTGCCCTTCAAGGCGCATGACCATTTTAGAAAACAGGAGATAATCGAAAGAACACTACTTTATCAGAAAATATGTGAGGAGATTTGGAGTCCTGAAGGATTCGAGATAATAGCGAACAGGTGATCTCAAATGTTCTTCGCACTCGTTATCCTACCCTACCCTGATTCCTCCGCCTTTACCCAATGTAAAGTCTGCCATTCGTAAGCGAAGCGCGCGCGAATGTAAATGAACGCCACGAAAAAAATCTGCCAACAACCCAAATTCGTAACTCAGGCTCATGACGCTGAACTTTGCCCTTGCCTCAAGCTATGCCCTACTAACTTTTCGACCAACCATTTGTATCCGTGGAAATCTGCAAGGTATCCAAATATAGCGGCTATGATAATTGCACCTACAAACGCAGGCCAGGGTGTGAGCGACTGAACCAGAACATATTGATATAGAACATACCATAAAACGACAAAAATGATTGCTCCCATCAAGTGCCCGAACCAAGTTAACAGGTTATTCTGCGAAACAACTGTATTCCTTAATGTGGAAACCTCTCCTTTCAAAGTTGAGACTTTTTGGTCCAGTGATGTGATTTTGCTATTCAACTCTTGTCCTTCTTTCTTCTGGGTTTTCAATTCTTCAACCAATGGTCTGATTATGAGGTCACGTTCTTCGTCCGTCAACTGTTTCTTTTCTTGTTCTAGCTCCTCGTGCAGGTTTCTCACATATTTGTTTCCAATGACTCTCGCAATATCCTGAGGTGTCAAATCCTCATCATCGACCCAATCACCTTGAAAAGCCAGAAAGGTTTCTTCGTCGATTGTCTTACTCAGTATTGGAAGTCGGGAGGCAAACAGGTCTGCGTAGGTGTCTTTTGCAGTTTTTGTTTGTTCGGGTGCCAGCAAAGGAGAAATGAGTTGAACCCAATTATCCAGGAAGATGCTCGAAGGAAACACTTCAGATTTCTCAAACCTTTTTTCGACGAAATACAGGCTTCTGTCATGCGTCAAGAACCAATACTTCGGTCCGAGGAAGTCTCCTTTGTCATTTTTCCTTAACTCTTGAATTAGTAATATGTGAAAAGCATCATGTTCAGCTACGACATCCGACTTGTACAAGGCAAATCTTGTGCCTTCCTCAGTGACGATTTCCTTGAGCTTTGACAGGTCAAGATTGTTGGCAACGTCTTCATAGTCGTTGCTATCGTAAACAGCTGAGTACCTATTCCTAAGAATAGCTTCTATCTCCTCAAATCTGCCTGCATAACCTGCAAGTGTAAGAGTAGGCTGTTTCTGCTTCTTGAGAAGATAGCCTTTCAACATGCCGTCTTCTAGGTCGTTACGAATCTTTTCGAATCTGCCCTTTGGGACTCTGGGTTCCCTGCCTAAATCTCGTTTGGCATCTTGAATGTAGTTGTCAAATTCCTGCTTGGTTCGTTTGGAAAAGACAATGCCAATTCCTAATTCGGATGTCAGTTTTAAGGCAGAGTCTGCGGCTTTGTTTCTGTTTTTCGAACCTAGGAGAGCGTGCGTGATTACATTAGTATCAATGAATACCTTCTTTTGCTGCAGACTTTGTTTTGTACATAAACTACACTCAGGGTCAAGATGAAGAACATTGATAATAAAGTAGCTTTGTGCTAAAGAGAAAAGATAATCCCGCAAATCGTCATCAGGCTCTGACAAATATTCGAGAAAAGCTTGCCTTTCGGCTTCACGCAACTCGTCATCCTTTGTTTCGGAAGAGACCTCATTTAAGATGGAAATCATGTCCACAGATTTTAAGGAGTCCAGCTCTTTCGCCTGAGAACTAATGATGGCATAGCAGCATTGTTCGCCTAGTCTGCTCAGAACAATTCCAAGCAACTTCTGAAATGATGCAAACACAATATTCTCGACGCCTAAGTCAATGGGCGACCCTTTTATGTTGCTAATTTTCTTTGCCATGGTTTCTTTTATTCGTACGACCGTCTTAAAGTAAAGGTTACCCATTATCTCAATTGCATTTATCTTGTCTTGCGATAGAAAATATACATCTTCGCCTTTGCCGTGAATAGCTTCAATATACCGCTTCTCTTTGAGCCGTTCTATTGCAGATTTGATTGAAGTATCCGGAAACTTGCTCACTTTAAGGTCATTTTCAATAACAGAGATTATCTCAGTCTTGGTCGTCCCTTTTTTCTCTTTGTCATCTGAGATGGCAACCATCACTAACCATTCGTGCAATTCTGAACGCAGGTCGCTGGTCGCTCTATTTAGTACAAACATTGAAAGGCGTTGCAGCGTCTTTGTATCATACGTCACTGCGTCCAAACAATTCCACCGCGCGCGCTAACAATTTCACCACATGCAATATTAAACGAGTCAGATTTTAAAACTTGCTCATCGTCTGTTTGTACACCGCAACGGGCGCCAAACCATTTGACTTTCAGCTTAGCGCGCATGCGTGTTCCTAAATTCGTCGCGCGCGCTGTGCTCCTTCATACGTCATAATTGGCCGATAAACGCATAAAAGATTATTGGTTCCATACCCGAATAGGAGTGGGCCCGCCCGGACTCGAACCGGGGACCAACAGGTTTCTGAACGTTTTGTACGCTTATGAGCCTGGCGCTCTACCTAGCTGAGCTACGGGCCCTTGTCCGACAGTATTCTCTCATATTGCTGTTTTCAAGTTGATTTAAGTGTTTTTGGGTTCAGATTGCCTGAGGCCTTAGGAGTCTGTCCTTCGGCTTAGACACACGGATTCCTCGTCGAAAAGCGACCTAGTGTCGGGTCTCTGTTCATGGGCTAGTGATGCATCCGTTCATAATGATACAGGTACTCTTGCGCGTATCCAGCATACTTGCCAAAGTACTCTCTTCCAAACGAACTCAACCTCTCATAGGCACTGGTGCTTAACGATCCTTGGGTCGAAATTTTCTTGACAAACTCGCTTGAAAAATGCTGTCCGTAATACTCCAGAACAGTTCTTTTTATCCAGACGTCAACCGGAAAAGCTTCGAGTTCTTCCAATGAGAATAGCAGGACGCAGTCTGCCACCTTTGGACCTACGCCGGGAAGGTTCATCAGCTCTCGTTTCGCCTTCGCGTAGGACCTCTTCTTCAAGCCTTCGAGGTCCAGGGTGCCATCGCAAATCAGATTCGCTGTTTTGAGGACGTATTTGGCTCGGTAGCCCAGACCGCAAGCAGCAAGCTCTTGCAACTCTGTTTTTGCCAGTCGTTCTGGTTTCGGAAAACCGAGGAAGCTCTGGTTCTCCAGATGGATTTCTTCTCCGAATCTTCTCGAAAGATTTGCTAGCATGCTCCTTATTGCGGCGATGCTCTTGTAAGTTGCACAAATGTATGAGATTAGGCACTCCCAAGGTTCTTGGCGGAGGATGCGCAGACCCCTGAACTCGCCGATGGCTACTTGAACGTTCTCGTCCTTGTTAATGTCCGATAGAATTCTCGGCAAGTCATCCTGCAGCCGAAAGTAGTTCCACACGAACCTTTCGTTCACGCCTTCAAATTCGAGTGCTCCACACTCTTGACGTATTTTGAACGCTTCTTGTCCCACAACGCCGTACCACCAGTCTCCATGCTTATCCCACCTGAACGTTTGACCGCAGCAGAGAGTAAAATCCAGGTTGAAGGGGCGTTTTGAGCTCAACTTGATCTTCACTGTTCTCAACTCCCTGTGTCACGCTTCGCCCACGAAAACCTGGGGCTTCGGAATATCCTCGGGCAATCCTCTTCTTTTGCGAAGGTTGCCGATTACTTGTTTCGCGAGGGTGTCTGGAACTCTGTCCCAATGGTCGAAGGTCAGCTGCCAGAAGGCGTATCCTGATGTCGCGGAACGCATTTCAGCCGATAAGCCGAAGGTCTCCGCAACTGGGATATACCCGTTAATTATGGTTAGAAGGCCCTTCTGTTCCGTGTTTAGTATTTTTCCGCGTCTGCGGGATATGATGTTGACGCAGGGTCCGAACCATTGAGCTTGGACTTGCACCTCGATTTTGTATATTGGTTCGAGAAGGATTGGTCCTGCTGTGAGGCATGAGCCCAAGATTGCGCGGCTAACGGCTCGTGTTATCTGGGCTGGCTCACGCAAGCCCGGGTCTGGGTCAAGTTTTGTGTCGATGAGCTTGATTCTCACTGCTCTGAGAGGTTCTGCGCAGAGAGGTCCTGCTCTGCATGCCCAATGAAACCCTGTTATAATGCTGGCCCTTGCTTCTTGGAAATACTGGGTTCCTCGGGTTAAATCAATCAACACGCTCTTGTTTGTATCTATCGCCCAGACTTTTCCGGGTTCTTTCCCGAGTAGGCTGGCACCTTCGCTTTCGTTTGGTTCTGGTGAAAATTCGTTCGCTTCTGCGGCTTTCAAGGTTTTCTTCTCTAACGGTTCCACTTGTATCGAGAAACTGTTGCGCTTGTTTGAGCTCTTGGCGACGACCGTTTTCCCTTGTTTTGAAACCGTTTCTCTGTAGGTTGCTATTGGGCTAGAAGCAGTAAGCTCCACGTTGCTAGAATACTGTTTCAGAAAATTCATAGCGACTTCCAAGTGGAGCTCTCCTATTCCGCTGATGAGATACTGGCCCGTCTCTTTGTTTACCGTGGTTACGAGGTTAGGGTCTTCTATCGACAGCCTGCTCATGGCCTCCATAACTTCTGGTAAGTCGTTGGGATTCTTCGGTTCTACACTTATGGTCATCACTGGTTCAGCGGCGTATCTCACGCGTTCGAACGGAACCATTTCTTTTCTATGTTTGGGGTCGACGAGTGTGTGTCCAGCTCTAGCTAGATTGAGGTCAGATAATGCGGCAATGTTGCCCGCGCTCATGCTGCCGGCGTGTTCTCGAAAGGCTCCCATGTACATGGAAACCTGCTGCACCCGGTATTCCTTGCCTTCCTCGACCAAGTAGATTTCGTCCCCATCTTTTATCGATCCTGAGAAAAGTCTACAAGTTGCCACTAAACCAGTTCCGGGTACGGTTTGCGCCATGGTTACGCACATCGCGGTTGGCCCTTCATCATCGCAGTTTGACATTGCTCGGCCGATGTCGGAATTCATGTCGCCCTTCCAGATTCTCGGAACACGATACTTCTGGCTCTCAACTGGACTTGGAAGGTTCTTTACAACCATGTCCAAGATTGCAGCGTGAAGAGGAACCAGCTTCGAAAGCCTTCGATGCTCGTCTCTCAGGCCGGCTCTTGGAATGTCGCCGAGTTTTATGCCTTTCTCACGGGCTGTCCTGAGGGTGAATCCCCATTTGTGGAGGGCTGACCCGAAGACAACGCTCTCATGTCCAGGGTCAACTCTCCATTTTGTTCTGTATTCGGGCTCCGCATAATTCTCTATCAAGTTGTTTAAGTTTGCGATTATTCGGGTGAGCTTGCTTTGAATCTCTTCAGGACTTAGTTTCATTTCTTCTGTTAGGCGATCAATCTTGTTTATGAATAGAACTGGTCTAACTCTTTCTTCGAGAGCCTGTCGAGTGACGGTCTCCGTCTGTGCCATGATTTCCTCCACAGCATCAACGACAACGACCGCGCCGTCTATCGCTCGCAAAGCTCTTGTGACCTTGCCAGTGAAGTCCACATGGCCTGGCGTGTCGACGAGATTGATCAGATATGGATGACCGTTTGTCTCGTGCAGGAGTGAAATATTCGCCGTCTTTATAGTGATTCCCCTTCTTTGCTCCTCTTCCAAGTAGTCAAGGACTCTGGCTGAGCCAGCAATGTGCGAAGACAGCAATCCTGCCTTAACAAGCAATGAATCGCTCATCGTCGTTTTTCCATGGTCAATGTGCGCGATTATGCCCACGTTGCGAATAGCGTCTTTCCTACTCATCAGTTTCAGAATTTCCGCTGTCTGTCTAAACTTGGGCATGGCGATTTTTCCCTGCAGCTTGATTTTTCTATGCGCAACTCCTCCTTTTAAACTTCCATGCAAACTTGAGCCGTGGCGGAGCAATTTTGGCAAAGTGTATCGATTTCCTTGAAAACGTGTTTTCCGTTTCAGAAATGCTACGTTGCTTCTTACGAAGGAGTGGATTCCACTAGCTTTTATTCAGATTAGCTGGAGATAAGACCCTGAGGGCAACGATCCTTGCAGAAAGCCTCAGTCATACCTGTCAAAAAACTCGCGTTTGACACAGCGTATGCAATGGTGCTTGGTTATCCCAAGCTTCAGGAGGCTGAATTTAAGAAGCGGTTAAAGGAGCTACAAGCGTTGAAGGTCAAAGCATTGGAATTCAGTGGAGACAAGCGTGTCTCGGATGTGAACGTTTTGGGCAAGGGTTGTGTCGGAATCGTCTTGACAGCTCACCTAGACAAGAAGAAGGCGGCTTTGAAGCTTCGAAGGTCAGATGCTGACCGGTCGAGCATGCGTCACGAAGCAGAAATGCTGGAAAAGGCCAATTCAGTCAACGTTGGACCTAAGCTGTTGGGATATTCCAACAACCTGCTTTTGATGCAGTTTGTTGAAGGTCGCCTGCTTCCAAAATGGCTTCAGGAGGGGGTTGGAAAGAGGCGGGTCAAAAAGGTCTTGCGCGACGTTCTGGTACAGTGTTGCCTTCTGGACGGCATTGGCCTAGATCATGGAGAATTGAGTCATGCGCCAAAACACATAATCGTCGACAAGGCGGACAGGCCCTTCATCGTCGATTTTGAATCGGCCAGCGTGAACCGAACCCCCGCGAACGTCACTTCAATCTGTCAGTTTCTTTTTATGAGCGGTATCAGAGCTGAAGTTGCTGAGAAAATTGGAGAGCAGAGTAAGAAGGCAATAATCGAAGCGTTAAGGTTCTACAAAACACACAGGAGCCGCGAGGGTTTTGACATGGTCTTGAAGGCCTGCAGCCTCTAGATCACATAGCGAATTGGTTGTTGTGGCTTTCTTTCGTCATCTTCCTCTTTTATTTCGTTTAGAAGCTGGGTCAAGTCAAGCCAAGTTTCGACTTTGAGTTGTCTTGAGACTTTTTCTTTTTCAAAGAGCAACGGGGTGTTTTCAACGAACAGCCAGCTGCAGGACTCAGACATGGCTCCCTTCTCCCTCTGGGAAAAAAGGCGTGGCTCAGTTTATAACTTCACATGTAAGAACAAAATAGAGCATAAATCTAGAAGGTTCTAACAGATTTGGAATCCTGGCGCGTTAAAACCTGAATTCCGAGCAGTCCTCTGAATGCGTTCCAACCATCAACATTTTCGTTGCGAAAATTGGAAAGGTTTAAAAAAAGTCCGGTCGTTTAGTTTGCATAGTCTAGCAAGGTGATCGTTGTGGTCATAAAAAGAGAAGAAATGCAAGAGATAGTCAAGAAGTATAAGGAACCCATTGGTCTGAACTTGGGTTCTCATTCCGCCTTGGATGCTTGGCAGGGCCAGCGCAACTATGGCATAAGGAGCATAATTTACACGACGCCGAGCAGGGCGAGAATCTATCTTCAAAACCCAATGGTGGGCAGACCGGAAGAGACTGTTGAGGATTTGCCTAGCTTGGTAAGGCGGGACCTTCGTGTTGTGAATGACTTGAAGGATGTAAAGAAGAAGGGTGATTGGAGAACCGTCATAGTTATTCTTGATAAATATTCTGACATCGTCAAGTACGTTGATGAGCTTGTCGAGCTTGAGTGTATGCAGATTACGAACAGGGCTTTTGCCGTGTATGTCGGTGGAGACGAGCGTTGCAGCGTTATTGAAGACAAGTACGCGGTTCCGATACTTGGTTCAAGGAATCTTTTGAAAATCGAGAACAGGGGTGAAATCGAGAAAGATTACTACTGGTTTGCGGATAAGGCTAACATTCCTTCGCCGAAGTCTTATCAGTACGAGGTTCGCAAGAAGGGCATAAAATTCAAGAGGCCTATTAACGAACCGATGATTCTGAAGGCTGAACACGCCCACAGAGCCTTTGAAAGAGAATTCATCTTTGCCGCGGACTCATATGACTTGGAAGCGAAAGTTGAGAGGGAAGTCCGTGCAGGAAACCTCAGCAAAGAGGCTCTCGAGAACGGACGGGTTGAACAAATAGTCCTAGGCCCTCACGCGAACTTTAACTTCTTCTTCTCACCGCTGGACGCCAAGAGCGAGTGGGGAGACGTTGACAACTGGTTCTCCAAGTTGTACAACGTGAACATTGAAGAGGCAAGAGTCTGCTTGGCAAACCAGTTCCTGTCCATCGACGAGCGGAGAGAGACGATACTCGATGGTATAAAGAGGCTTCCAACGGACGTTCAGCGGAAGATAAAGAAAGTTCCATCATTCGAGGTCACCGCGCACGCTATACTCAGCCTGAGAGAATCTCTGTTGAAAGACATTCACAGATACGCGGACCGCTTTATGCTCGCCTGCCGAGAATACTCCTCGCCGGGAATCATCGGCGCATGGTGCCTGCAAACCCTCATCACGTGGGACCGCGTTTCCAAGTACGAAATGAAACCGGGGTACAAGCTGGACTACACAGGTGGCACGGAAGCCAAATCTGGCGTGGACTACGGTGTCTATGATGCGCCAGAAGCACGAGACCCGTACATGCACATACCAGTGACACAGGACGTGGCTCTCAGACACGGAGGCGGAACGAACGTTCACATGGGCTTGGGCTCTCAGTATGCAAACGCAAAATACAAGAAGACACTGAGCACGGGCGACCGGATAGCCCTAGAAATAAAGAGAGCACTAGGCACGGGTCAACTGCACGAATTAGTCACGTAAACACCCATTCCCTCCCTTCGTTTTGTTCCAGACAAGACTCGCATGCAAAACCTTGAAGCCTTGACCGTTCAGAGTCTGCCTGTGCTTCAGAACTGAAAAAAGACAATTCGCGCCGTGTCAAATCTGCCATGTTATGCTCAGCTTGAAGTCTGAGTGTGGATAATCCCGAGGCTTACAGTTTCCTTGCACTTCTTTTCATCCTGTTCAACCTGCAACAAAAGCCATTCTGTCAGTTTTTCGCATTCGTTTGGATTGCAGTGCAGATGACTTTCCATTATTGGCTCGGCAAACAGGCACTGGAAACAAGGTATCTCCACCAGGATGTCTATGGCTTTCATATGGTTCTCGCATATGAGGCATTGCCAGTCTAACATATAATTTATGAATCAGCAGCACGGAGGAGGCCTAATGATTATGGTTTCTGATTCATGCTCGCAAAGGAATCGGTTATCCGTCAAAGTTTACCTTGCTTTCTTCGTGCCTGCTATGAATCAGGTTTTTGGTCGGTCTGCGTACGCTCAGGTCTGGTCTCTGCAGCGTTTGATTACTTCTGGAAGGCTTGGAACATCGAACATCCTTGTCTCCGTCAATTCGTTCGCGACAGCCATGTACATTTCGCTGATTGTCTTTTTTAGGCCCGGGTCAAGCTTCGGAGGTTTTGATCTGCAAAGCTTCTTCCAGTCCTTGACTCCTTCTCTTTCCGCTCTAACCTTTGCCTCTTCCACATCCTTGTACCAGCCCGTTTTTCGGTAAAATTGTCTGGCAATTTCCTTGCTCACGTGAAGCCCGTCGTAGGTGAATCGGCACTCATCAAGCGTCCCCACAACATCAACCACCATCAACTTTCTCTCAGGGTCAAAAGCCAACTCTATTTTTCCATCCTCATTCTCCAAATCCGCCTGCAAAGCTATCTGTGTTATCATTTTGTTGACTTTCAATAGCAGAGACTTGATGTCTTCAACCTCTTCAGTTGTTAGCCCCGCGATCTCTCCTGCTTCGTCCCAGGTCAAATATCTGTCCGCCTCTTCCAGCTTCGTGCTAACGTCAAAAATCGGCTTCGAGAGTCTTTCTCCCGGCCTGGGATAGTGATCCAACCCCAACGTTTCAATAGTGATTGCGCCTTCCTCCAGTCTTTTGAAGACTGAGGAACCTTCGGGCAACCCGTTTCTGTAGATTATTTCAAGCGGTATCAGAAAGTTTCGCAGGTTTGCCACGTAAATGCGATAGTTGTATTGGAGCTTTCCTTCTTTCATCATTGCTTCGGGCCTGAACACATTAACCAGGTCTATTTCCATGAGGTCTGTCGGCTGCTTCAATTCTCCTACAGTGATGGTTTTCCCTTTCTTATCAATCAGACCTCTGTAATGCGTTTTGATGCCCTTTTCCTGCAGCCTTTCAAAGCAGTAGGCACCCATAATGCACAATGCAGCTCCTTTGTTGTTTATCTGGTCGGGCATCTCTCCCCAGTCGAAGACGGAGTATCTGTCAGAGAAGCGGAACCTGCCGACGCCCAAAGCATTTCTCGTCGGCTTCTTGACTACTTCAAGATCTTTGACGCTGCCCATGATCATGCACTATTTCGTTTTCCTGACAGACTCGTCAGCCTTTTCGATTTCCTTTCTCATCGCATTATGGTACTCTATCACTTTCTTTTCCAATGCGTGGTCCTCGACGGCGAAGATTTTCGCTGCGGCAACCGCGGCCCCTTCAGGCTCGATTGTCAAAACCGAGCCGATGCCACTTGGAACTCTAAGAGAAGAGTATAAGTCTGCTCCACCGAATTTGTCGGAGTAGGGCGGACAGGCGATAACCGGTTTTGAAGTGTTCGCGTCGACAAAAGCGCTCAGAGCATTTGATCTGCCCGCGACGGTGATGTAGACAATCTTCTGTTGTTCAAACTCATTAAGGATCTCCAAGACCTTTTCCGGCGTCTTGTGGGCTGAGGCAACCCGAAAGTCGTGCTCTATGCCGAGGACTTTTAGATGTTTGGCTATTTCACGGCAAAACTCCAAATCCTTATCCGACCCCATTAAAATAACAACCTTGCCTATCATGTCTCCACACAGCAGTTGTTTTGCTAAAACGTCTTGCGCCCTAATTAATTTTTGATCGCGCGCTGGCGATGGAAACGATGACTCTTATATTTGGCAGGCCTGAATATCTACGCTGAGATAACGTTCACAACATCTGCCCGTGTAAAACAGTGTCTGTGATATAATGCAGGAAGTATACTGGTATTTCAAGCTGTTCAATAGCATAAAGGAAAAACATGAAGTCACGTTCGCTCAGCTTGAACTGACCAGCCTGTTCGGAAGTGTTAATCCAATAAGGAATTTTTCTGACCTTCTGGACAACACCCCTTTCAGGAATTTCAGAACTGGAAAAGTCAGAGTGCAAGATTTTCTTGCACATGAGCTTCCCTACGGAGAATGCCATGGATTCCTCGCAACGACACATGAAATGCGCGATGTGTCACACTTGGTTAGGCGCTTGGCTTATACCAGAGAATTCTTCGCAGTTACTGAATCCAACGATCCGCAGGGCCTCTTGCAGCAGATGTCTCCCGAGGGGATAAATGGGAAAAACGTTGAACACTTTCAGGACGGCAGTTACGTTCTGCTGAGATTTATCACTAATCAATACTTTCTCGAAAAATCCCAATACATCTCTAAGCTTAGTAGAAATGAGGAAGAAGCTTCAAACAACGTTGAGTCTCTTTTTTCGTTCTTGACTCAGAAGCTTGACAGAATTCCAGCGACGGAGACAATGCAGATAGGAAAAAGGTTAGAAGATTATTTCACGGTCAGAGAGGAACCATCATTATATTTGACCCATTACATGCACCCCTACAAAGGCAAGTTTCACCCCAAAATGGTTAGGGCCCTTCTAAACTACGCTTTCCCCCAGCCTGTTGGGAAGGTTATGGACAATTTTGCGGGATGCGGGACCCTTCTGGTTGAAGCTACTTGGATGGGGCTTGACAGCGCGGGAATCGAGATCAACCCTCTCTCGGCATTAATGTGCAACGTCAAATGTGATTCACTCAGCATCCCCGTAGACAGGCTAAAGAAAGGCATTGACACGTTCTTGCAAGACCTTCGAAGCAATCTTCTCAGCTATGAAACAGAATCATCGGGCTCCGCGTTGCTTATTCCCGCCAACTATAACCTGGAGATCATCAAAAAGAGAAAACACAGCATTCCCTCCAAAGTCACATCTCTCTTTAGTGAACCCAAGACTGTAGATCACGTTATAATCGCGCATGAATTGGCTAAGAAGGTAGAAGATGAGAAAATCCGAGAGTTTCTTCTACTGGCGCTGAGCGGAGCGACATCAGATCTGGCGAGAAGACGCAGCGGCAAGTTACTTGAAATACTGCAGGATAGGCTAAAAAACCTTTACTTAAGAATCTACATTTTTGACAAACTGAACGAGGTAATGAATACAAAGCTGGGCAAATCAAAAACCTTTACCGCCGACACGAGAGACATGAAAATGGTTCAAAGCGAGAGCATAGACGCCATAGTGAATTCCCCTCCCTATAGTACAGCGCTAGACTACATCAAGAATGATTACCCACAGCTTACGTTGTTGGAATTGGCAGACATTCCCGAGCTAGAAACAAACATGATAGGAAACCCTCGGTTCAAGGTTTACTCTCAATCTCTTTTGAACGAAATAAGTAACAGTAGCGCTGAATATTCGAATATGCCTCAGAATGCCAAAGATGCAATATCTACTCTGATTAGATATGGGCGGACGAAGGAAGCCCTGAGGACCTACAAATTCTTCAAAGACATGTACCTTGCACTAAAGGAAATGTACCGCGTGCAGAAACGCGGTTCCAAGTGCGTGATAATAATAGGCAACAATCACTACAAGCTAGATGGGAACTACGTGGTCGTAAAGAATGATGAAGTCCTGAAAGCAATGGCTTTGACGCTAGGCTTCCAAGAAGACAGGACAATAGTCAGAGAGCTAGAGAAAAGTCAGGCAGGTATGATAAGGCACGAATCGATTCTGATTCTAGAAAAGCCCTCTGCCTAAGGAGCTAGTTGAGTCGGGCTTATCTCCCGCAAGAACCAAAACTCCCGAGTCTGAAAATGCCAAATACCCAATTGTTGCACACTTCACACGTCTGTCTGTCAACGATACGAAAGATTATGGTGCACGCATTAAATGAGCAGCTGCCCGATCAAGCGCGCACTACGATTCGACATGATTCACTTTTAGTCACCTCTCCGAGATCCTGGGATGTCGTTTCGTCGCCAGATTCTTAACCTCTCAAACGAGAAAGAGAGTGTTGGGGCCTGGCGGCCTTTGCCCAAGTCCTCTCAGGATTACTGAGCGACTCAACAACCAACTGGGGTTGAAAAGGCCCCTCCAGGTCCGAGAGACACTGTAGTGTCTACATGGGAGAAGGGATATCGAGGAGAGGAAACGGCACTGAGGAGAAAGGAGAAAGACTATGCGCCGTTCCCTCTCTCTTTCATCTAAGTGAGATCGTGCTTGCGTTTTATTTAACCTTTGACTTCACGTTTTCCCGTATCAATGCGCGCATAGGACTGCTCAAACCAGCGTTTCCGGCCAAGCAACTAAGCCTGTGAGAAACGCCTTCCAGTGTGGATTCGCTTTCACCAAGATTTTTAAGCCTTAATAGGACGTTTATTATTTCAGCTTTAAAACAGCGTCTTTGCTAGGCAGATGGGGTCGTAGTCTAGCTTGGTCTAGGATACCAGCCTGGGGCGTTGGCAACCTGGGTTCAAATCCCGGCGACCCCACCACTCAAGATTCATGTTTTGGGCAAAACTTAGGCTTATTTTCGGGAAGATCGTACGGAGGGTTGCAGAATACCGACCCTTTTGTGTTTGGAGGCGAGTTCCGGTATTCGTGGTGTCTGCAACCTAGTCGTCGAAGCTTGCGAGATTTGGACATGGGTTCAGTGATTCTTTTTGGTTCACGTGTAAACTGGAAGTTCGTGCTGGATACAGTTTTCGTTCTGATTTTATCCCCTACAGTAAGGGGAACTGTGAGGAACTTCTTCGAAAGGTCGATGAAACTTACAAAACAGTCACAGTGAATCCAATACTTATGGGAAAGGCGGCTACTGGCGCAAATGCTTGCGCCCAGAGAGTCAATTTCACAACCTACAGGTCTTATCGTGGCGTGACTTTCGGAGAGAGGACAAAACACAATGGGATGTTTAGTTTCTTTCCATGTAAGGTTTACAGTGAAGATTCTGCGGGATTTGCTCGTCCGACAATTCAAATGCCGACTATCTCAGATAAGATGGGGAGAAGCATCAAGAGCACTCCATGCAACGATATTAACGACATCAGTGAATACTGGAATGAAATGGTTAAGCAAGTAACAGAGACATGCTCTCTGGGCGTATTCGCAGAAATGCCACCTGAACGTAGGCCAGGCTAACTACATACACGAATGGCAGTAATGACTTGTCTGTCTGAATACAATAGCCTGAACGGCAACTCGATACTGGTAAAAATGGGATTCGGTGAGGGTTCAAACGTGGGCTCTAACCTATATGACCCTACCAACAGCGTATTTTGCCAAAATAAGCCTGTTTTGGGCATTCCTGACGAACCAGAACTGGTGCGGAAAAGTTATAGCTGAACCGAAAATGAAGTCTGCCAAACCAGAAACTACTAGGGATTAAGCCATATATACTAAAAACGTTATTTGGAAATCTGAGATGATAGTATGCCACCGCATTGTGATACTTTGGATGGTCCAGTTGTTAAAGCCGCGAGAATGGCACTTGAAAAAGGAAATGTCAACTATATACTTCCTTGGGTGCCTAAGAAAGCAGAAGCGGAGCTCAGAAAAGCTTTTGAGAAGACTCTTGGAGCAAGAAAGCAAGGCAAAGAAGTGATGGAACTTGCTGACTATTGGTTCTTTGAAACTGCTGTGCGTCTGCACAGAGAAGGAGAAGGAGCATCATATACTGGTTTGAAACCAGCGGGACTCGATTGGGGTCCAGTAGTGCCGAGAGCTGAGAAAGCTATTGAAAAGGGAAACCCAAAAGAAGTGATAGGCTTCATTACGCACACCGTTCAAGAGGAATTGGAAGAGAGATTCAACCGAGCTATGGCTAAGAAGAAATTCGACATAAACAATGTAGATGCCGCAAGAGAATACGTGCAAGCCGAACTTGGATTTGTCCTATATTCGCACGGTTTATACACTACGATAACTGGTCGAGGAGAGCACGGCGAAGAAGGAAAGAAAGAACACGAACACTGAGACTTCCGAAATACGTGGAATCAAACTTGCCCTACTAGCTTATGTGATACTTGTAGCTCTGCAACTCATAGCCTATCTTTTCACGAATATTCTCGTATTATATGCACAAACACTAGAGATGCTAAGCGATGTCATGGTATCCGTCTTTCTTCTATTGTCTTTCTATTGGTCAAGAAAGCCAGCAGACGAGTTCCATATGTTCGGACATGGAAGAGCACAGAACGTAGCCGCAATGATTTCAGCAACCATCCTCATCTTTTTTATGAGTCTTGAAGCCTTTCGAGAATCAATTCCAAAACTTTTCCAGACTCCAGAAGCAAGCGGATTTCAGAATGCAAGTCTTGCCTTGATAGTGATAGCTGTGGGCATGTTTGCAATTGCTATTCCCAGCATAGGCATTTTGAGAACAAAGACAAAAGGGGCATCATTAAAGGCTCAGATGGTTGCTCTTCTCAAGGACGAAGTTTCCTACGTTGCCGCATTAGTAGCGGTCGTATTCGTCGCACAAGGCTATTACATAGCAGACACGATTGCATCCTTATTTGTAGCCTTCATTATCGCTCTTGGTGGAATATACTTGCTTAAAGACAATGTTCACTATCTTGTAGGCAGAGCACCAAGCCGGCATTTCTTTGAAGAAGTAGAATTAACAGCAAAGTCTGTTAAAGGAGTTTTGGGCGTTCATGATTTGAAGGCTGAATATGTAGGTCCAAACATCATCCAAGCAAGTTTGCATATAGAAGTTGAAAAAGAAACTTCAATAGTAGAAGCAGATAGAATAGCACATGAAGTTGAGAAGAGAGTAGGTCAAGAAGTCAACTGCCAATATTGCGTGATTCACGTCGACCCGACAAGCAATCAAATAAGAAAAAGGGGGTGAAATCGTGTTTGTAAACATTATCGAGTTTCCACCAATCAAGAAAGGAAAAGAAGACGAATTCAAGAAATGGTTTGAATGGTCAAATGCTGTTTACGAGAAATTCGACGGCTTCATATCAAGGCGTTTACTGAAACCCACAAAGGGAAAGAGAAACTATGTCGCCATTGTGGAGCACGAAACCGAAAAGACCTTTATGACAATGCACTTGAGCGACGAACGACAAAAGGCATGGGCAAAGGTAGAACCATTATTAAACGGAGGACCGACGCCACATTTTTACGAAGTGGTAATCGATTCAGAAAAGAAGCAAAGAAAATGACTAGTAATGAAACAGCCATAGAAGTTACTTCTATCACTTGTCCGTGGGTTCAAACATGGGTTTTGACCTAAGCGACCCCACCAGAACCTTCTTCCACGAAATAAAGACAGTCTGTCGAATTTTCACCGAAAAGGATCGCACACTAGCCAGTTTTTGCTCTGGTCCAGGCGTCTTCTAGGAAATTTCGTTAAATGGTGCGGGATGAGGTTTGCATCCAGTGTCACATGGCAAGGTCTTCCGATCTAAGAATTCTAGTTATGAATGCATTAGATGCGATATGTTTAGCATAGCTAGGCAAGATGCCATGATAAATGTAAAGAGGCGTTTGCATGGAAGTCAAATGGAACTTACGGCATCATATTAAGCCAGGGGACACAGGTTATCTCACTTATCTTCACGGGATCTCATATGCAAAAGAATATGGCTATGACGAAACATTCGAAGCTTATGTTGCTTGTGGACTCACGGAATTTGTTCAATCGTTCAGTCCTGATAGAGATCAAATTTGGCTAGCTGAGACAAACGACCAGATCATTGGTTGCATCGGCATCGTAGGGCATTCAAAAGTAGAAGCACAGCTCCGCTGGTTTTTTGTTTGTCCCGATTACCGAGGGCTTGGTATTGGGAGAAAACTTTTGCAAGAAGCACTTCAGTTCTGCAGGGAGCATAAGTACAAAACTATATTCCTTTGGACCACTAGCGAATTGACAGCAGCGGGTCATCTTTACGCACTCTCTGGATTCAGAAAAACTGAAGAGAAAACGCACAAGATTTGGGGAAAAAGAGTCACAGAGGAGAAGTACTGTCTATATCTATGAATACGCGTTTCTCCGCATGTGGTGCGATGGACTGGGTTTGAACCTTGGGGTCATGTGGAGACATCTCCCACAACTCCTTTTTTATGTTATCTCAGCCTGCATATGGCAATCAGTAGAGGTCTTTCGAGAACACATACGCACGATTCTCAAACCCTTGCTTGATATAAAACTCATGAGCTTCCTTTCGGTGGAAAGCAGAGTCCAGTTCTATTTTTCTGCACAGTCTTGCCTTTGCGATTTTAGTCATTTCATCGAGCAACCGCGTTCCGATTCCCCTTTTTCTAAATCTCTCGTCCACCACTAACTCGTCCAAATGTCCAAGACTGCCCTCCTGCCATAGGCTGTTCCTTATGTTCAGCGAGGCAAAGCCAACCGTTCTGCTACTGCATACAGCGATTCTATATTCCTGTTGACTGTTCACTAACCCCGTCTCAAACGCTTTCCTGATTTTGTCTTTATCCAAGCTCTTGTCTACCCAGAGTTGCTGCAGCAACGAGAAGACTTGCGGAAAATCCTCTTTCGTTGGTTTGACGACTATGACTTTACGCATGCTCGAAGAACAGGAGATTCCTGTGTAAAAATTACGCGGTGACATGCGCATGCTACGCAATCCAACTCCAGGCTCATTCAGCATAGAAGTGGGTCCTCTTAAAACTCCGTCAATTTTTTCGCGGAGAAACATAAGGTCGGGTTTGAATCATTGCACTTTTGAAAATATGGATCCAAATGGTGTTTCCATCTGACCTAACGTGTGTGTGGGTTCAAACGTGGGCTCTAACCTATATGACCCCACCAAGCACTGATTTTGCAAAATGAAGCTAACTGGACTGAGTATTTGTAGAAATAGTGCTGGAACTTCCAGTTTCTATTTTTGCATGAGGTGGGGTCCTCTCTACTCTTGCTCGGACGGATTCTCGGAGAAACAGAAAAACCTTAAGTCGGGAAACTTCAAAAGAAAGAAATGACACGCGCTTAGGCATTAGGCAAACAGGAAAGTGGTCCTGACAAACGTTATTAGAAACCAACACATTACGATTTTGCGGAGATACCTTTGAAGATCAAAGATCTTTTTGGATATAACTGGTATTCGCGTCGCAGACTGTTGAAAAGCATGGCAGAAATCCCTTGGGAAACAGTCATAGAAAGCAGCGGGGCTAGCTTTGATTCCATCCGAGACATATTCCTTCACAGTCTACAGGCCGAACACTTCTGGATCAGACGCTTGAGCGGAAAAAACACAGAAGCGATATACGGCGCACCGTTCACAAAATACACGGACATCAACTCCATCCAGGAATACGCTGACAAAGTAGAGGCTGAGACAAACGAATACTTGGAGAAACTCACAGACCAAAAACTCCAAAGCGTGTTCGAATACAGAGGAAGAGACGAAAGCATCAACCGAAATGAAACAGAAGACATCCTGATGCACGTGATCGAAGAGGAGATACACCACCGCGGAGAAATACTGTGCATATACTGGCAACACGACATCCAGCCCCCATACATCAGCTATACAAAATACAAAGGGCAAACCACACGCTAGCTGATTCAAGGCAAACGTGCCTCGTAAACAACGAGGAAGACTTCATAGGTTCTCTCAGACTAGTAGCACGCCATCTCGCATTACTTTGGTGTCGCCAATGGTGACTGTGGCTTTAGTCATCGAGGCCCACCATCCATGACCCTGGGATTTGTTCTTTCCGCCCTTGTTCTCATTGTCTCCAAAGCCCACGGTAACTCCCCCTAGAACTTTATCGTCTTGGGTAAATCCATGCCGTAAATGTGGATTAAGACCGAAACCGAAGAATGCAAAACGGTTGATGTCGCCTTTGCCTTCCTCTAAATAGTGCTCAAACACGTCCTTGTGCTCTTCAGCTGTAAACTTCATTATTTGCCCGTTCCTAATCTGGAGAGTTAAACCTACGACTATCCCACTTTCAATGCGTACAGGCACATCGTAGACAACCTTGCCTTCAGCGCTTTCTTCACTTGCAGAGACTTCAATGGCGCCCGCGGGGAGAAAGGTAACCATTCCTTTCTCTGCTTTTTCTTTGCTTGCTAAGCCATCAGAGACGCTGACAGGTCGTCGGTCGAGTCTAAACCTTAGGTCAGTTCCGCGTGGTGTGGTTATGTGCACTTCTTCCTCTCCGCTTAATGGAGATGTCAGGTTTCCTTCTCGCCTCGCAACTTCGTGATAGTCTGCAACGCATCCAGCTAACATTATCTCTTTCCACTCTTCGTAATTCAAGCCTAAGACATCAGCTCTTTCTGGAGTAGCGCGCGTTGCCTCTATTGCTAGCATCCTGACTTTGCGATCTCTGGCTATCATCGCCCACTCTTTGGCAAATGTGCTCTTGTCATAGCGTTCATCCAGCCAAATGCTCACCGATCTGTGCCGCTCTTTCGGGATACGGTCCCAAGGTATAGGCTTCCTCGGCCCAAGCGTAAAAATGTACGCGTCGGTTTCCCTCAATAACGATGCTTGCAGAGCGGACAGCCTATCCACTAACGCAAGAGGCGCTTCTAATATCGAGCGCAACCAGAAATCTTCAGGCTGAACAGTTAGAAGCACTTGGCAGCCTCGCTTTCTGCACTCCCAAGCTAGCAGTGAAATGAGATCAACGGTATGATCCCAACCGTGAATCCACACAGTTTCTCCTGACTTCAAACCAAGCGAAACTTCGATGGCTTTGTGCGCAACATCTTCAAGGGTGACCATAAACTCAACACAGTCCTCTGCCTTTCCTTCATCGTTTTCTTAACCATCAACTTGTTTAACTGCGGTTCCGAGATAGTTTCTCGGGTTTAGTAGCGAAATGAACAATGGCTTGCCGCGCTAATTAGTTGATAGGGTACAACCGGCATTCCACCTAAGTCTCTTTCGCGGGCTAGCATCACCTGATGCCACGCTGTATTCTAGCCAACTACGACATTGAGATAACTTTGCCTAACATTGAGGATGCAGAACAGTTGTGAGGGTTCAAACGTGGGCTCTAACTGAGCCACCCAACCAACCTCTATTCTATCTTCTTTAGATGAAATAAACCTATTTTAAGTGACCCAATGAGAAATGTCTGCAATTCCTTCTCAGTTATGGGCTCTAGCGCGCGCTTGCAGTTTTCGTGGACAGTTCCTTATTCGTAAACTCTCTTCACAATTCGCCAAGCCAAAAAGGTGATCCATCTTGAAGGTATCTCTTTTTGTCCGAAGTCAAAATCTGACCAGACTTTATGGGTTGATTCTGGTGTAAACCTTCCTCCCTCGTCTTGCTTTGAAAGAAGCAACGCTACCATTTCTGACTCTTGAAGCCTTTGCTTAGCATATTCATACTTAGAAAGAACATCCAGAAACTTCAAGACCTTGTAGTCTGTAAACGGATATTTCAGTTTATCCCAATCAGTTCCAATCTGACTATCATGACCCGCATACCTCATCTTTCGTCTGTTTTGCCAGCAATTAAAAAGAAGATCCACGCCATTTTTGGCGGTTTCACTATTTCGAAGTTTAGGATTCTCAGCCAACGCTCCAAGCACAAACATCGTAGCCATCGCACAGCTCAGCTCCTTCTCTCTTGGTCCGCTAACCTGTCCAGTGTCCTTACACCAAAATCCGCCGTCAAGGCGCTGTCTTCTGATGAGCCAGTCATAAGCTACTTGCAGCCTCGAATCTTGTAGAAGACCTAGCCTAGCCAACGATTCCACTATGATAGCACTGTGACAATCGTAGGCGATAGTTGCCGGATCCCACCCGAAGCCACCATTCGGAAGTTGAATGCCAAACACGTATTCACATGCTCGAGCAATCTTGTTGTCCTCTGTGGTGAAACCGAAATCTGCCAACATCGGAAGTATCCAGAAAGTAGTGTTTTTCTTTGGCCACCAAGTGTGAATGTCCTTGGGTGTTCCCCAATAACCCTCCTTATTCAATCCACCCAAGATATTGCGTATGAAAGGATGCTGGGGAATCGCCGCTTTCGCTGTCATGACTGCGTTATCTTCCTCATCCTTTTCCAGAAGGTCTGTTAGCGTACGATAAACTACCCACGGCTCACCTGCAAGTAGCCATTCAGTAAGTTCTTCTTTGAGCAAGGTCTTTGTCTCAATTCTCTCTTCTAGCTTCTATTTCTAAGGTTTTGCTTTTTAACACGCACTAAGCCAGAGGAATAAGAGCGAAAAAGGGGTTCGCAGGATACATCTCCACTTGGAGTCAGGTGCAAATCGCAGCGACCTAACCAAACCCGATTTTGCCTTGTTTTGCAGAAATGGTCACATTCCGAGCAATTCTCAAACCATTGGTTACTGTTAAATAAGCATGGCGCACATGACTTTGATAGAGAGTGAGATGTTGAGCGATCACGTTTATGAGAGACTTGCGGAAGCCTTGAACAAACTTCCAAACGGCTTTCCGAGGACGCCTTCGAATGTTGAGATAAGGCTTTTGAAGAAGATATTTCCACCTGAGGAAGCTTCTCTGGCAAGCCAATTGGGCGATTCTATGGAATCAGTTGAGGCAATCGCCAACCGCATTGGACTTCCGACTGAAGAGGCAGAAGCAAAGTTGACGAAGATGGCGAAGCAAGGGCTTCTCTGGAGCTACAAAGAAGGTGATGAGTCATTCTTCAGGTTGGCGCCCTTTATTGTTGGAATCTACGAATCACAGTGGGAAAGTATGGATCACGAGCTAGCTCATTTGGTCGAAGAATATTTGGCAAATGGTGGAGCTGTTGGAATCATGAAGCCACAACCAGCTTTGCACCGTGTTATCCCAGCTCAGAAGGCAGTCAAGTCTGAGTGGATTCTCCCCTATGACGACGTGAAAGCAATTCTTCTCAGCTCCAAGACATTTCGCCTGCGCGACTGCATCTGTCGAATGCAACAGAATCACATAGGTCGCAAATGCGACTTTCCTCTAAGAACTTGCCTTAGCTTCTCTTCAGCCGAGAGGTCGCCCAGCCAAGATGATGTTTCGAAGGAAGAAGCGTTAGCCTCTCTTGACAAGGCGGAAGAAATGGGTCTCGTGCACACGGTCAGCAACGTGATGAAAGGGCTTGGGTATGTCTGTAATTGTTGTGGTTGCTGCTGTGGCATACTTCGAGGAATCAACGAATGGGGCATCGAGAATTCCGTGGCGTACGCCAACTATTATGCAACCATTGACCCTGACAAATGCGTAGGATGTGGAATATGCAGAAAGAGATGCCAAGTACATGCCATCTTCGAAAAGGACGGGGTCTCGGTTGTGGATCGTAAGAAGTGTATTGGCTGCGGCTTATGCGCCACAGGATGCCCAAACGGCGTAGCAAGACTTGAGCGGAAGCACGACAGCGAAATTGTCAACCCCCCAGTGAACTTCGAGGCTTGGGAACATGAGCGCCTACGCAATCGAGGTTTAAATAAATAACATGCCTCCTCTTTAAGAGAAGAAAAAACGGGGCAATGCAAGAGATATCTAAAATCCCAAGGGTTCAAACGTGGGCATTGACCTAAGCGACGCGCACGCGATTAGAGTGTGCCAAACCTTTAATCTGGAATAATAGTGTTGTTCTTCAAGCTGAGGAATGTTTTGCACGAAGAACTAGCCAGGGTAGTTGTCAAAGATGCTTTGAGCATCAATTCAAGCGACGTTGTCACGATCACAACATGGGATCACACAATCGATGTCGCTAATGCGTTTGCCGTCGAATGCTTTAGACAGGGTGCGGACGCGATCATAGTCCTTTGGACGGACGAGTACTACTATGGGTTGCTTAGGGAGCTGTCTGAAGCAAGTTTGGGGGAGCATTCAAAGATATGCGAAATGTTCACTGAGACTGAGACAGCCACTATCGGCATGTTCGGTCCGAAAAATCCTGAGGGTTTGAAGATGTTGTCTCCTTCAAAGATCAACGCTTGGGTGGAAGGGGAGAGAAAATCGCACTATCCTAGAAACGTAGAGAGGGGAATTAGAAATGTTGGCCTTCCTTTGGCATTGCTGACTTCAGAGAGAGCGAAGGTCTACGGCTTCAAGTTCGAAAGCTGGAAGAAAGCGATGAACAACGCTTTGGCAATGGATTTGAAGAAGATAGCGAGGAAGGGCCATGAGGTCGCCTCGATACTTGAGAAAGCACACGAGATTCATTTGACAGCGGCAAATGGAACGGATCTCACTTTCGAGTTGAACAAGAGACCTGTCCACATCGACGACGGCATAATCGACAAAGAAGACCTCGCGAAGAAATCCTTTGATGCACAGCTCCCAGCAGGATCAGTTTTGACAACCATCGTTGAGAGCAGTGGCAATGGAAAAGTGAGCTTCGACCGGCCGCTTCAGTCGATGGGTCTGAATGTAACGGGCATCGAATGGAAATTCAAAGATGGAAAATTAGTAGCTATGAAAGCAAAAAAGAACCTGGAACCAATTTCTAGGCAATTCGAGAAAGCCTCAGGAGACAAGGACAGAATAAGCTTCCTCCAAATAGGACTGAACCCGAAGGCGGAATATGGGTATTTGATGGATCACATTGTGGAAGGAGCGGTGCAGATAGGTGTCGGAGACAACGAGTATATTGGCGGGAAAAACAGCTCGTCATTCGGGACAGTTGCGACTATGGGCAAGGCAACACTTAACATCGACGGAAAAACAATAATTAGGAAAGGCAAACTGTCGCTTGGGTAAGCTTAACTATGTATGCCAGAAACTAGTGCGCACGCGTGGCCAAAGTTCCGCAGTCTTTCGGCTAGGCCTGTTGAAGCAGCAATGGCAGCAAAGCAGAGGTTCAGGTCGTGCTTAGTTTGAATGTCTTAAGCTCCAATTTGTTGAACTCATACCGCATTATTGTTCTCGTTCTAGAGACAGAGCCAAAATCCACAAACCCAACCTTCAGAAACACAGAGGCAAGACCAGTGTAAACAGTCGTATCATACTTTCTCCCGCTGGACCGACTTGGATGGCCCTCAATGATCTTTGCCCCTTGCTGTCCAGCATGACTGACGGCAGCTTCCAGCAGCTTAGTTGAGACACCTTTTTGTCTGAAGGGCTTGGCCACAAAGAAGCATACCACGGACCAGACCGGCCGATTATCTATGCGTTTCAGCGTTCTGGATCTCTCGAGTCTGTGGAGTTCCTCTCTCGGAGATATGGAGCACCAACCAACGGGCTGTTCATCAGAATATGCTAGTATGCCTGGAGTTTTCCCTTGGCTTACAATGGTTCTTAGGGCTTCTTTTCTTTCGTTGCCTTTCCTTTTCTCCCATTCAGACGATGATTGCCTCCACCACATGCACCAGCATGATCTGCATGTGCTGTCTTCTCCAAAGAGTTTCTCAAGGTCTTTCCAGTTTTTCGAAGTCAAAGGTTGAAACGTCAGATTTATTCTTATGATTGCCTCCTGCTGCGGCTAGACCGCGCGTCACAGACCCTCAGGACAAGAGACGAACTTTTGTTCTGTTGTTTCTTTTTCATGAAGTACTCTTTCATATGGTAGTAGGGATCGTAAGTCCTTTTTGGATCGAGCCAGCCAACTTCTGTTGTGTTCGTTCTTGTCGAATGCTCGCATATAAAAGTTGGTTTTCCCAGGTTCTTCAACTGTTCAAGGTTTTCGGCTATGACTCCGCTGTGGTTTGTCCAGATGATAATTGCGGAATCAGGCTTCAATCATTCTCCTTTCTCTTTCCTTCAGGTCAATCCCATACTGCTTGGTTTTCCAGTTGCCCGCATTGTATCTCATGCTCTTCGCATGGCCCACGAGGACATTTCTGTATTTCTTGGATTGAAGGTAGTCTTGGTAAAGCCTGCATGCGCCTTGGGCTTCTCCGACTGGGATTGTCATGTTTAGAGTGATAGCCTCGTCTATCTTTGACGTAACTTTGGCTGGTAGTCTCTCCGCTCTGAAAGCTTTGCTTCCCATTAGAAGCAGCTTGGTGCCTGCAAGTCTTTCCTGAATTGCCATTGAGGAGCCTCGCGTTGGATCACATTCCTACACAGATAATTCTTGGGCGTATTCGATAAATGAGGATTGCTGTTCGAATGCATAGCAGCCGACCTAAGGACACACGGGAGATTTCTCCACTTGGGGCCGGGTTCAAATCCAAGCGACTCCACCACATTATCATGATCTGGACAATCTTCGATCTTTTTAGGAGAATGGACATCACTTGCATGAGTGACAAGAAATCCGAGAAATAAACAATATAAGACACTTATGAGGCGTTCTTGTGAATGCGCGCATAGTTCACTTATCTCTCACATGAGGGGGATGGCGTTAACTGACAATAATTATTGATGATGCTGGCACAGGTGACCTGCTTTTTGGTGTGGTCATAGCTGCCTTTCGCTGCGAGACTCAGGAATTTAGGTACGATGTCTTGGATGTCAAATATTTCAGATATCCGCGATTCCGATCAAAAGCGTATCTGACGGAGGCCTCGGCAGTCGTGTTTCAACTACTGGGCAAACTCGGACTCAAGAAAGACGAACGAATTCAAATCTGCAGAGGCTACATCTTCGACGAAGCGGTAAATGGTCTAAAAGAAACGTATGGCGACAATCAAATTGAGAGAATCACAGTAACAGGGGAACCGCAGAGGCTTACAGAAATAGCATACCTTGACGAAATCAGAAACCTGGGCTATGAACCAGTGAAAGAGAGAGATGAGAAAAAGGCGAAGAGCTTCTTCCACATGATGAACTGGCTGAAAAAGAATCCAGAAAAACTCATTTATGCAAAGACTGGCTGGCCACGCCTCCAGAGATACGATTTATTCAGATCCTACTGCCAAAAACGATCAACGAAAGACAGAGAAATTGATCCTTGAATCTGCAAACCACTCAGTCTTACGCGATGAACAAGAAGAACTTGCCGAAAAAAATCTTTCACCGCATTTGCTTATTGCAATACATTTTGAAAGCTATGAAAAAGGGGGATTTTGCGGGAGACATCTCCCCTTGCGGGACGGTTCAAGTCTACCCAGCGGCATCATCTGCATCTTTTCCGAGTATGCGGTTGTTATCTTCCGTTTTCTGTATAGGTTAAATTCGTTAACAGGGTAGCAGATAAACGGCAAAGACTAGCATGGAAACAGAATGTGAAATTTGCGTTATTTCCCAACTTTGTCCGAATGTTTTTTCTTCTTTTGAGCACTCTTCTTTTTCAATGAAGGCATACACTAATCTCCACGAAGCAATACTTGCTATTAATAATATTACACCAAAGAATATTAAAAACTTTTCACCAATTGGAACCCCATAAGTTAGAAAAAAGAGGGGAGCCGCGGGAGATATCTTCTTAATTTGTCCTAGGTCCAAATCCGCGTGCGCTTTACCCGCAATCCTTGCTGATAAACCGGGCTAATGCTGATTTTGAATCCAGCAAGTTAATATGCTGCGTTCCCGACTCTACTGGAGTAAGCAAGATTTTTGCCCACTGAAATCGTGAAACGGATTATCCGTTTTTTGCTTTTGGCATATCTGCTAAAAAACAATTCGAGGTGAAAAACATGCAAAACACGAAGGAAATTGAAGAACTAATGAGACGAATCGAAACTTGGACATATAGATCCAAAGCGCACGAAATGCGATAATGCTAGACTTCCTATCTTTTTTGTCCTTTTAAGGCGCACCTCTATTGAACAATCACCGCAATCCAAATCGGAAATGGTGCATCCAGCCACTATCCATATGTGAACCTCTCTTTCTAGGGCGCGCTCAACGGCAGACCTAGCTCATTGTGAATTGATCAGCACACGGTTTCGCTGAGGGATAAGCTCCAAGTATGAAGTAACGAAAAGAAAAGAAGTGTCTACGCTAGTCCAAGAATGGCTAGTAACCAAGTAGCGCACTCTTCGCAAAAAACTGTTCGCATTCGTTCCCACTTCCAGGTAGTCTCCTTTAGAAAGACCGTGGATTGATGGAAACCTTTAAGTCCGCCGTAGGCTCTATGTCACATGATAATTGGAGATTTGACATTTCTCAATTATGTTCAACGTCAACAGAGGTGAATTTACACGGCTCAGAGAAGAATGTTCGAAGTCAAATGCACCGACTGTGGCCAGACAGCCACGGTGCCTTTCAAGCCTACGGCAGGCAAACCAGTTTATTGTAAAACCTGCTTCTCGAAACACATGCTTAACCGATCAGAAAACAAATCGAGTATGAACTTCAGTTTTGATCCAAATCAAGCATGGGCACGACGAGGAGACCACTGGACAGGAAGAAAGGAGCAAGAGGCCACTAGCATTTTCCAACAGCACTAGCATGCTCCCAACAAGAAACGGTTTTGAGCATTAACTGCACGAGTGGCTCAAACAAGGGGCTTGATATAAGCGACCCTGCCACGAGTGCTCCATTTTTTGGAGCAATCCCAAAAGGAAACCAAGCGCAAGTTTTTTTTGACATTCTCTTCCAAGCTTAATTGACCCACCTATTTCTTTTCAGTGATTCGGATCAAAAAGTCCAAATTTATAAAGGCCAAAACCCTGAAAAGCGCACTTCCAAGATGCTCCTAGTCCCTATGTCAGGTTGATGTTTGCGCAATATTGTCAAGATTCATTTTGGGATATGAATTGGTTCAACTTCGACCGACCCATGAGCTTCCCTTGCCCCCGCCGCTACAAACCTGGCTTATCCTGACAAAACTCGTGTCTCATCTGGATTCAAGGCCAGAGAGAGCTATGACGGAAGATTCGGTTCCTCTAGCTTTCTGCAAGCGCATTTGTTCATATTTGACGCATATGCTTGACCGAGAGTAGGGTAGGTGAGAGCACACATTACGTGGTGTAGATGGGATGCACGTTCAACTTAGCCGATGTCAGCCATATTGCATGGAATCCCGTCAACTCTCCGTTTTTTCTGTGTGCAACGCTTTCTCAAGCAAGACTAGATGAGTCCCGTCGCGTCCTTCTCCCAACTTCAACTCGTCAAGAGTCTTCTCGAACCTCGTTTCGAACGTGCACGCGATCGACCTGAAACCATGTTTCGAGGCTAATGTCAGGTTGTGGGACAGTTGGGAAATGAAACCATGCGAATCTGCTGCGTAGACTGTGAAGTTCCACCATGGCCGGTTTGAGCCTTGACCAGAACTGCCGAAAGACAGCGAATCAATTTTCCTCTCTTTTAGAGCTATGAAGAACTCGTGAGTCCTGCCGATCTTTTCGATGCTCGGGCATGTAATGTCCACTGCCTTCCAGTCGTAGACCACGATTCCGTGTGGAACGGTGCGCGGGCTTGTCTCCAGCAGTCTGCAAGTTCTTTCTGGACTCTGTTTCCGTATCGGAGGGTAACCTCGGATTCTGGGTATCAGTCTTGGGTTGGGGTGCCAGAGGACGGCCATTCTGAGGGCTTTGCTGAAACTAGCCATCTTGGCAAGTCTCATTGAAGCCGCGTTTTCAGTGGACGTCGTGTAGCGGAGACGTCGCTCGCCCAAGCTTTCAGCTTTTCGGACGAAATACAGTGTGATATCGTTTGCAAACCCTCTGCCCCTGTATTCAGGGTGCACCCTCAGTCCTTCCATCCAACCCGTCCAACCGTCTTCCAGAAGCCGAAGGTTGCCCACTGCCACCACGTGACCGTCAGTCTCGACTCCGTAGAAGTGACTCCGTGGATCGTGCAGCCACTCGTCCGCAACGGATGGGAGGTAATCGTGTCCTTCCCAAGTGTGCCGGGACATCTCCAAAATGTCGTCACGATCCGAATCTCGAAGTTTTCTGATGGTTGCGGCCATAGGCATCTCGACCAGTTCTTCTCGCATCCGCTTTTATCTATTGCGTCCGACGTAACGCACCTCATCTATGTGCAGCCCAAAAAAAGCCGGCATGTTTTACGTTGTCTTTGTTAGACGATAGACATTCTGAGTTTCTAATGTGGTCTATATAAGAAAAGGGCCTTCACATGCTGTAGATATGTCTCGGTGAGGTTGCGGAGTTGTGTGCCCAACGTTTTCGGCTCAAACCTGTTCCAAAGCGTCAACATTTGCTTTTCAACCTGTTGAGTTTTCTCTGTTTCAGAAGAAGCGATTATAGTAGAGGCTCTTCGCTTGAGAGTAGCCCACTCTTCATGTTCATAGTAGTTCCTTACGTCTTGTTCTCCGAGATTTACTTCTTCGGGCAGAAGAGGTACTTCGTCACTGTTGAAAAACAGACAGTTGGCGTTCTCGCATTGAAAGACAGAACAAGTACACTATACATCAGCAACCTAGCGGTTTCACCGTTTTACAGAAGAATCGGCGTAGCAACCTATATGCTGGGCTTCACAACCGAGTTGGCGAAGAAGCTTGGCAAGAGCACTCTTGAGCTTTCAGTCAACAAGGCGAACACTCCCGCTCTGAGACTCTATGCAAAGCAGGGCTTTAGGAAGGAAGGGGAAAGATACAGCTCCTACGTTCTGAGAAAAGACGTCAAAGGTGCTTCGTGATTCTCTGTCTGATCTAGCGGGAATTCGTGTCTTTGCCCTTCTGGGCTGTGTTGCGGAAGGTCTTGTAGTAGCCGAGCGCTTCTGTCGTCAAATCTTTGGCGGAGCCTCTGAACAGCAGTGAATAGGGCGTCGTGCAGCCTGCTAGGCAGGGCGTGCAGTGTTTTCTAGCTTCCAAGACTTGGTGGAAATGAGGTGTATTCACAAGTTCCGTCATCGACGAGGTCACAAGGGACCCGACTTGCCACTCTGGAGTGTTCGGTCCGATGGGGCAGATTCGAAGGTCTCCTGTGGGTGACATGCCTAGGTAGAGGCTTCCGGCGTCGCAGATGTGCGGCATCTCGCCCTTCACGAATTTTGGAATGAGTTCTATGACTCTTTCTGAAGGTCCGAGGAGGGGGTTGGTTGCTTTTTCTCTCAGGACTTCACGGACAAAATCGTCAACCTCGCATTGGGGGATGGAGTAGTCTGTGATGAAGTTGTCCTCTCCGGCGACTGGGAAGAGCGTGACGAGTACGCCCAATTTCCTTATCCACTTGCAGAATGAAATGAACTCCTTGTAGTTCATGTTGTTAAGGACGAAGTTCACGCCGATGGTGCAATCGCTTTTTACCGCGATCAGATTTTTCAATCCGGCCAGGGCTTCTTTGAACGTTCCGTTTTCTCCGCGAATCGCATCGTGCGTTTTTTCAAATCCGTCGAGGGACACGAAAACCGTGTCGAACACGTCTGATATGGATTTTGCCCTTTTGGCGGTCAGCAGCGTGCCGTTCGTGTTGACTCCAACGATGGGCCCTTTGCGCTTGGCGTGGGCCGCTATCTCCTCTAGGTCTTTTCTGATTAACGGTTCACCGCCCGTGATGCCCAGTGCTCCCACGCCGAAGTCGCCGAGTTCGCCCACGACTTTCTTTGCCTGTGCAGTGTCTAACTCGCTGAACGTCTTCAGCTTCCATGCGTTGCAGAACACGCATCTCCGATTGCAACGAAGAGTTATCTGATAGCTGACAAAAAAGGGCCTCGGAACCCCCATCTTGTACCTCACAATGCTATCAGCAATCCTGAACGCCTGCACAAGTCGATTCATTCTCACCGCCCCTTGTCAGAACCGTTCATACGAAGCCCCAACTGCATCCGCTCTACAGTACACTTGAACGGTAAGTTGCAGTTAATTCCTTCATTCTTGACTATCAAGTCCACGATTGTTGACCAATGCTTTGGCCTCTGTAAATCATGCAGGAATCGTCCAATGGCTGTCGGCGAATGTGGTTGCAGATGTCAGGTCGAGCGTTGAGAAGAGTGTCCCAGGCGTCGGGTCGTTCTGGGGTTCAAGAACTAACGGTCACAAGGCTTATGTGGGGATATTCGGTAATATCCGTTTGGAGCTGTTGGTGTTTATTCGGCGAGAGGGTGATTGTGCATGGGTGAACAAACTGTTGAAGGCCATGTGAAGGCTGGGGACAGTGCTCCGGATTTTACGCTTCCAAACCAGTCTGGCCAGACGGTCAGCCTTGGAGATATCATCGGCAAGAAAATCATCGTGCTATACTTTTATCCCAAGGATTTCTCGATGGGGTGCACGGCAGAAGCATGTGCGTTCAGAGACAGTTACGAAGTTTTCAAGGATGCTGGTGCCGAGGTGATAGGAGTGAGTTCCCAGTCCGTGGATTCTCACAAGAGATTTGCCTTAGCCAACTCGCTTCCGTTCATACTCTTGAGCGACGAAGATGGTAAAGTGAGAAAGCTTTACGGTGCTACATCAATGTTCGGACTGATGGCGGGAAGGGTGACCTACATCATCGATAACAAGGGAATCGTCAGGAACGTGTTCTCTTCACAACTCAACCCGGCGAAACACATCGAAGAAGCCCTGCGAATCATCAAGGAAATCAGCAAGGATTAAACTGGACAGAACCGCGTTGAATCCATTCTTCGTCTTGCCAACTGAACAGGTTTAAGTCCTGTTTCAAGAGCTCCTTCTGCTTGCACTCAGCTGATGAGTGCGCTCGACTTTGCAATAGGTCCATCCTGCGAAGTGGTCATCGTCAGCGGCTCAGATGAAGGCGACACGAAACGCATGTTAGAAGCTCTCAGAAGCAGGTTTGCGCCAAGAAAAGTGGTGACGCAAAGCTCATCGCTAAGTCGGCTTCAAAAGAAGCCGTACTCATACGCTTTACCTGAAGGTTTGACGAGCAGTGAAGGAAAAGCAACAGTCTACGTGTGTTGTAACCGCGTCTGTAACCAGCCGACTACTGATCCGAACAAGATGTTGAATTTGATCGACCCAAAACCGCAATGAAGTGTGCGCTATAGAAGCAAGTGGAAACCTATTTAAAGAATCTTGGCTAGACGAGTCAGATGTCAGTCAATCCTCGTTGGGGGCTTCACGATCACGAAGTTTGAGATGAAAGTTTCGGACATCGTCCAGCGCACCTACAACGTGAAGAGTTTTCGGTTTCCAAGGCCGGGTTCATTGAATTATAAGGCCGGACAGTACATGCTTGTCACTCTGAGAATAGACGGGCAGGAGACGCGGAAGCCTTTCAGCATCTCAAGCAGCCCCACCGAAGAGGACTTCATTGAGTTTACGAAGAAGCTTACGGGTCATCCTTTCTCTAAGAGGCTGGACGCGTTGAAAGTGGGCGATATGGCAACGATAGAGACACCTTTCGGCAACTTCACATTTGAAGGAGAATCTGAGAGAATCGGCCTGCTTTCAGGAGGCGTCGGAATCACCCCGCTCAGAAGTATATGCAGATTCTGCACCGACATGAGAATGAACACGAAAGTCACATTGCTATACGGGAACCGAACAGAAGAAGACATCATTTTTAGACAAGAACTTGAACAGATGCAGCAACAAAACAAAAACCTAAAGGTAGTGCTCACTTTGGCCGAGCCCAAAACAACGTGGAAAGGCTACACGGGCAACATAGTTCCCGAAATGGTCAAAAAAGAGATACCCGAATACTCTGAAACTAGGTTCTACATATGTGGTCCACCTGCTATGGTGCAGGCAATGGAAAACCTGCTCAAAACCCTGAATGTTCCCGCTGCAAACCTAAGGAAGGAAAACTTCGCTGGCTATTGACGGTAGAAAAACAGAAAAAAGGTTTGTAGACTTAAGCTACCTTGAAGAATTTCGATTTTGGGTTTCCGCAGATTGGACATTTTTCGGGCGCTTCGTTCTCCACTGTGTTTCCGCAGACGCTGCAGACGTAGTAATCCACCTTCGGCAGTTCTTTGGCCGTCTTCAAGGCTTTAGCAGCTTTTGAAAAGAGGCTGGCGTGAACCTGCTCGACTTGGTTGGCGACATTGAAGCTCCAAGTAGCCTGTGTATTTCCTTCTTTCTTGGCCATCTTTACATATTCTGGATACATTTTCTTGTATTCAAAAGTCTCTCCTGTGATAGCGGCGTCCAAGTTTTCAGCGGTGGTTTTCACGTCTCCCATTGTTCGGATATGATTCAATGCGTGAACAGTCTCCGCCTCTGCGGCAGCTCTGAACAGCTTTGCGGCCTGTGAAAAACCTTCCTCTTCAGCCTTCTGGGCAAAGGCTAGGTAGCGACGGTTTGCCTGCGACTCGCCTGCGAAAGCGTTCTTCAAGTTTTCATTTGTCTTCTCCATCATAGTTTCCTTCTTCTTTTCTCAATGTTAGAGCCTAGAATTATAAACTTGCCGCCGACTTCAGGCTGTTTTACCCTGAATTGAATTAGCTTGCTTGTCTTGTAAAGGATTTTACATACTCTCTTCTAGACGGCACTTTCCTTTTGGGCCGACGACGAAGAATCTCGTCCAGCTTGGATAATGATGTTGGACTGCGGTTTGAGCAAGTTTAATCTAGTTAGGTTGCAAGTGACGGCTCAACATTGATTCTGATATAAGGTGAGGCTTCGAATCCTTGCATTCTATCTGATTCTCTTACGGGTCGTTGTTATGGTCGTAAGTAAGTAAAAGCTGCGATCGTATGATGCCCAGTATTCTTCATCATGTCGTGTCTCTAGCACGCACTTTCTTGAGAGACGAGTGCTCGCACTTGATTATCTGCTAAACGCGAAGTTGGTGACGTGTCGCAATTCTCTTCTATTGGTTTTCTTTCTTTCTGAGTAGGTAGTCTGCAAACACGGAGAGCGTCAGATACCGGAAATGCCCCTTGTCTTGGAGGTCTATTATGAAACTCTTGATATCATCGACTTTCACTCCAGGAAACTGTCTGACGTACTGGATGTACTGGGTGTATTCAGAGTAGGTTTTGTGAAAGGAGACGCTCACGTAGTCAGCGTTGCAGCCTATTCCTCTCATCGTTACAATTGTTGGAGAAGGATTATTCTTTTCCATCTCTGTCGCATGTCTCAAAACCTCTTCAATTGCCTTTTGGGAAGGGGGGGTCTTTCATCTTAGCAAATGTTATTGACGCGATTTCATAGCCGAGTCTCACAAAATCCGGTATGATTGTAAACTCTCTGATAATGCCTTCTTTTTCCAGTTTGTTCCTGATTCTCGTGACTGTGGGCTGGGAAACGTGCAAGCGCTTTGCCAGTTCCCTGTCGCTTCTACGACTGTTCTTTGTCAATTCGGCTACTAGTTTCAGCTCAACATCTTTCAAAAGGATTCCCAATAACTTCTGAGTCAATTGCATATTTAAGAGGTATGCTCTGCATCATGTACGCGAACGCCCGTCAAGATAATGACCATTCACTTTTGCCTTAGCGCGCGCGAGGCAATTCAGGACCTGATGAGAAAGGAAGTTCAGAAACAGAAGTAACTTGATGCATTCTAAGAGCGCACGCTATGTGGCTGTGGTCCTTTGAGAGAAAGATTGGAAGATGGTGGATGATCACCTGCAGAATCTAGTGAGGAAAGGCTTTTTGAGGTCTGATGGAGTGTATGAAAGAGAACATGCGCGCGCTGTTCGGGTAATCTGTGGTTTGCTGGAAATTGCGTAGTTATTGTTGAAGCGAATTGGCTTTGTAGTAAGCGCAATTGCTTCATTTTTCAGTTCACGTTTGTATTAGAACAATGTTTCACAAGTCATATAAGCATCTTGGGCCCAGTGTTTAGTTGCGCTTAGTCTTTTCTGTACGGACTGCTAAGTGTAATTTGAATAAGAAAGGAGAATAGAAAATGAGGAAGGAAAACTTGTTGTGTATCAGCCTTGTTGTATCGTTACTTGTCAGTGCAGCCGCGGTAAATATACGGATGGTTCATGCTGAAACCCCAACTATTTACATAGATCCTCCGATCACAACGACGCGACCCTCCAGCATCTTCAGTGTCAGTGTAAAAGTAGCCGACGTTGTTGGCTTGAGTTTTTACAATGTCACATTACAATGGACTGGGCCTTTCAACCTTGTCAGCGTAACTGAGGGCGATTTCCTGAAAACTGGCGGAGAGTGGTTTTCTGTCATTGGCCCCTGGGATAGCGTGCTACTTGACATTGGTTGTTGGGCGCCCGAAGGGGTCAGTGGCAGCGGAACGTTGGCGACACTCACCTTCGAATGTGTAGGCGTTGGAGAAACCAGTATCCACTTCTGGGCGTATTATGGGTACTGGTTTCCTGTAGATGGCTACGTGTATTCAGACCAGCCTCTTGAGCCGGTCGCTTCGTTTACTCAGAGTTCTGTGATAGCATTGACGGACGAGCCTATTTCTTTTGATGCGTCAAGCTCGCTGCCTGGCTGGAGTGGCGCGGGCGAAATGCCCATTGCCAGCTATGCTTGGGACTTCGAGAGTGACGGAATAGTTGACTCTTATGGGGTAACTATCACACACGCCTTTCCTTCAGCAGGAACCTACGGGGTAACACTGAATGTCACGGATAGTCAAGGGTTATGGAACACCGTAGCGCATTCAACAGAAATTATCGGTCGCGTATACTTTAGCATCTTTCCACTGGTTCTGAACTCGCGGTCGAATGGCCCTTGGATTATTTGCGATATTCAACCTCCAACAGGCTATTTTCCAGGTGACATCGATGCTTCATCGATAAGGTTGGATGGCACTATTCCGGTTGACCCGAACGAGCTTAGCCTCTACACGCCCTCAGACTTGATGGTCAAATTTGACTATCAAGTAGTCATATCCTACATCCTTAGTATTGTCGACATGACACCGCTCATTAAACATGGCCAAATGACAGTACAGTTGACTTTAACTGGTAAACTCAACGGTGGCGCGCTGTTTCAGGGAAGCGATACAATCACAATAATACTACCTAGGACATCAGGAAGAAACGGACTAATCCCGATATAAGAAACACAACCCTCCCTTTTTCTCTTTTTAGCGGGCGTGGAAGTCACAAGTTTTTCTGAGCAATACTACTTTCATGTGTTCCTTTCGTACGTCTGCAAGCACGGCAGAACCCACTTCTTTCGATAAAATTACTATGTCTCTGGATTTGGATGAGTGGGGTTTGGCTAGAGTGTTCGTTCAGATATTGTTCTGCAATATGTTCTGGCAAGGAAGATTTTCCTGTTCCTCTTGGTCCTAGGCTGAATCATGTGTGTAGCTTGTTGAAGCTTATCGAGTCGTTTCTGCGAACCCAGAGAGTTTTCACTCTTTCTTGGCATCTGGTCCATTAAACAGAAGACTTGCTCCGGCAAACATCACGTAAAAGTGACGCATTATACTGAACTAAGATAACCTATGACCTTAAGAAAGGAGATCAATGTGAATCTCATAGTACCGAGTGAAATGCCCAAGATAACACCAAGAACTGATCCTCTGGGGGATCTAACCATAGATTATCATCCGAATAAGCATCCCGTTCAAGAAGTCTGCCACCTGCACTTGAGGTGGGCCAAAGAGAAGTGTCCAGTATGCGGCTCAGCCTTGATGATTTATTATACACCAACATTCATACACAGATCCGGCCAGTTTTCTCTTCACTAATGAAGATGCACATAAGACCGTATTCGTTTCATGTATCGAGTGCGCATTTATTGCGTAGGGCCCTGGTCCCTCAATTATTTTAAGGGCATCTAAATTGAGCTTCTGGATACTTTGCGAACTTTGGCGTTGTGGGACGAAGGTTTAATATGACTTCCGCTTTTCTTTCGGCAATTACGACGCCTTCTCCATGGCTAGCCAATGGTCGGCGAAACTTAAAAGGACTGATAGAGAATTGTTCTAGTTGCTCGTTTCATCAAGATTTCTTCTTTGTTAAGCATTCTAGTCACTTTTTTACCCAAACAATAGGGTGTTCAACTTGGTATTAAAACTTGTTTTTGTCTTGGTTAGAGCCAAGTTTGTAACAGAATACCCTTACCTTTCTGGCTCACAAATGCCCAGAGATCCACATATGACCATGCCGATTCGTCATGGTCGCCTAAAAAACCACGTCGTTTTCTTGATAGTTTTCTCGGACAAGTTCTAAGTAATATCGTAGGGCAAGGTCGAACCGTTGCCTAGCCCCTTGAAGTTGCTTCTCCAAACCTTCTGAATATTCCGAATAGAACTTTGTGCATAGAGCCTTGTAGTTGTTCCACGATTCCGTTTTGGCTTGATAGAGCTTCTTCTCTTCGTCCGTTATCTTAGATAGCTCTTTCTCGAAGTCAACTTCTGTGAACCCTATTACCTTGGCCTTTTCCAATGCTTGAAGACTCCATTTAGGCTCGTGTTGTTCTTCACTCTTCTTGACGCTGAACTCTCTTACCGAAATCACTTTCCAATCCTTCTCCAGCGCGATCTTCTTAGAAAGTTCTATGGCTTCGTCAATGTCCTTGGCCTTTCTCTGCTCGAAAACCGTAATCCTATCGGGAGTTCTGAAACGGAAGCTGAAGGTTTTAAACGCATTTTCCACCTTAAACGCCTTCCCTTCTCCGTCGATTACGCCGTCTGAACTTGCGTTTTGCCGATTATTCGGTTCATAACCCATTATTGCCAAGGACTTTTCACCCCTTCAAAACCCAAAGCCGGAAAAGAAGCTTCGTCGTAAAACTCTGAAATCGCGTACATTAGGCTGTCCACGCTGTGATCGTCCCTTTTTATCGCCTTCTCCTTTCCCCTTCTCGACTCGAAAGCGTAGCCTTTAAGCTGGCCTATCAGGGTTTCAAAAGCCTTCGGGATATGAATGATCCGACGCTCAACGTGCCTTATCAGGTTACTCAAATACTCGGTTTTCTGTTGTCCGCCTTCCGTAAACAACTGAGCGTAGTCTACACCCAAGTTTTCAAGGCTTTCATTGTTGCTACTTTGCGCCGGGTCGGGAAAGCACATTTCACAACTGAATTCCCGGTAAATCTGATTTGCCCTTGAAATCGCGTCTTCGCTCCTTCCGGAAAGCTCTTCACTATGCAAAACGTAAACTTGGTTATCTTCGTCTCTTCCGACGACCGTGAAGCTGGACGGCTCTACCCTTCCCCAATCGACGCCTAATCGTTTATCGTTTATCGCTTTATCCTTGAACAGGGGGCATTGATCGTTTGGTTCGCAGTTTTCGCATTGGCCGCAGATACAAAGTTCCAGATCCGCGGGATTGAAAACTAAGCCACTTTTTAGGCTGATACCGCCTAGACATTCAACGAGAAACTGGTCTGTACTGTAGATTCTGCGTTGAGCGGCGAGAGTCTCTTGCGAAATCCAATGGAGCGCCGGAAACCACCCCGACGCTAAAGCTGGGTCTCCTTCTCCGTTCTCATTTTTCGCTATGGTCCACCGATACCTTTTATAGCCCAGTTTTTCCGCGTTCTGCCAAATTCTCAAAAACTCCCCATGAACGTATTGGCTTGTTGACATGAGAATAATGTGAGCGTCTGGACTGGTTGAAATGTTTCCAATCGCCGATTTAATGACTTCCGTTTCGCCGCTTGACTCGACCGTCGCAACTTCGTCGAGCAGCAGGTCTCGGCTGTGAACGCCGCGGACTGAAGTTTCAGCGCATAGGTTCAGGTACATTCTGTTTCCGTGTCTGGTTAGAATCTCGGTCTGAATGGATTTCTCGATTTCCTTCTGTAGGAAAGGAGAATTTCGATTCCACTTGTTAATGAAGTTTCTCAGAATGTTGCTCTGCTTTCCAGAAGAACTTAGAACGCTAATGTCATAATCGTCAAAACAAGTCGCTCGGTAAACTCCGTATATCGCAAGGATCGAAGTCTTTCCGGCTCCCCTTCCGCTGCTTACAATAGCGTATTTGACGTTTCTTTCAACGACGTCTAACAGAAACTCCTTCTGTTCCGGACTCAGAATCTCGTGAAGCTCGTTTTCGACAAATTCTAAGACGTGCGTCCGATAGTAAATTCTGAGAACTTCAAACACTGCCTTCATTGGCCTTCTCTTCTTCGTCGTCTTGAAAGAGATTCTGAGATTGTTCCTTTTTGCGTTTCTCCAGCGCGTCTATGAGCTGCTGTTTTTCCCCTTCTAACTGGGTTCTTTCGTCTATTCTTCCCTTCATTTCCGCGTCTTGCCTTTCCATGTTTCTCTGGATCTGAACGTCCAATTCCCCATGAGAAACCGAAGAAACGACGGGTTCTGACGAACCCAGCCATTGGTCCGTAGTCAGCATGCTTGTTTTTCTCTTGTTTTGGGTGTACCATTTCGCACAGTCGTCACAGTCTGAAGCGTGACCATTGAGCCAAACGATAACGTCAAACGTGGGCGATATTTTTCCAGAAGCCTTATCCTTCATGATCCTACAAAACTTTTGACAGTCGGTTTCGTTGATTGACTCAGCGTTCGGTTTTGCCGTTGAGCCTTTATGTTTCACTTGTCTGTGGTAGATAAAGTCTTTTTTGTTGAAGGGCGGGGCGCCGCAGTCGGGGCATTGATAGTATGTTTCGCCTTCCGGCTGCTGCTTAGCGCGCGCGCTTGGTTTCTCAACTGGTTTCTCAGGTTTCTGTTTTTGATAGCGTTCTCTGTCTTTCAGGATCAGTTCTTCCCTATGCTTCTCGCGATATAACCTTCTAGGCATTATCGTTCCCTTCTTTCAAAACAAAATCTATGATTTTCTTGTTGTTTTCGTCCGTGTTTATGAACCATTTCCGAGACTTGAATTCTCCTTGAGTTCCTTGATGGCCTTCTTCAATATAGTCGACAAATTCAAGTTGAGCTAGGATCATGAGTTCCCGAGTGATGGTTTTAGCTCCCAATTTCAAGCGTTTCCGCAACGTCCCAAGTCCGACCGGGACGTATTGCTCAGATAAATCGCGGTTTTTGATCAGTTCCTTAAGGACGGCAAGCCGGATTTCGCAAATGCTAGATTGGGTTATGGATTCCAGCCTTTTCAACGCGAGCTTATCCGTGTAACATGGGGAGAGACTTTTCAACGCCAGAAACAAGCCTTTCAACTGTTCCAAGTTTCTAGTCGGTTTTTCCGGGTGCACGAAACTCGTGAGTTCTCCCGTGTAGGGATCGACTTCAGCGTTAGCTCTTAAGAGTGCCATGAACCGCGCGTAAAGGAAAATCTCGCTTTTGGTTTCTTCGGAAACTTGAACGTCGTCGAACCCTACGTTTCTTTTTCTCCATGAATCCATGAAGCTGTTAACCGCAAGGGTCAATTCAAGACGCATGACTTCCTTGTCGTTCTGGTTTTCCCAGACTTTTTGCTGAATTTTCTCAATGTTTTCTTCGATGTTTTCGTCGCTCATTTTAAACATTAACTCGCGAGTGCCTAACTCGTCTTTCATTATGAGTTCGCCGTCGATGAGCGGTGTCGTCCCCAAAATCCAGTTCCAGCGCAACCCCTTATACGCCGTGTCGACGCCGCTTCCGGTATGGCGGATCACGTAGCCGTCAAACGCGCTTCGCATTTGGCTCCAAATCTTTCCTTTTTGTTCGCCGTTCATTTTCAGGAATTGGCCAAAATCATAGGTTAACGCGCATTTGCGGTTCAGTTTCGGAGCTAAGTCGTTTTTGGCTTGTTTCTTCCAGCCACTGACCAGACTGTTCTCGGTGATCTGGTTCACCAGAATCGCGTTTTCGGCGGTCTCGAAGGCCCGGATCGTCTCGCTTTTTCTGTCTCCGCTCGGCGCGGAAATGAACAGCCATAGGGGAGTCAAATCCTTATCCTTCAACCAGTGAGTGTGAACCATGACGGCCAAGCACAAGTCCAGAAACGTTTCGTCTTCATACTTGAACCACTTGTGAAAGACGGATCTCAGCTTGAACAGACTGTCAACGGGACGGTCTAAGTAAGACTGCATGATGTTGAGACGTTGTTCTTCGAGCATGGAAATTTCCTTCTATTAGAGTTTTCCATGAACGCGCTTTTCAAACGTCTGGTAACATTTCCGGCTGCAAAACCGCTCTGTCCGTTTGACGGCCTTAAACTCTTGTTTGCACTCTTCACATGTCCTTATCGTTTTCAATCACCTGAAGAGCGCCGTACTATTACGATTAGTCAATAGTGAAACACGGTTAAAAGGATTATGAGCCAGAAACATATTATGGACTCATGGAGAAGTACACTAAAGATAATAGATAGTACGTTACAACAACACTAGCATATCGTACTATGTCCTATCCTTGGTGTACTTCCCAATCAATTAAAGGATCCCATGAAGAAACCACCAAACCTTCCGCAAAGATTAACAACGTTCCGTAAAGACTCACAGAAACTATGGCATAGTGTTGGCGACGCTTGGAATATTGGATTCTTTTTAGTTCAGGACCAGAACATGTTCTCCAGTTCTTCGTCTTCATTAAAACAGTCTTCACAGACGTCTTGCAGATCCGACTCAGCCGTGTAACATTCGTTCTCTCCCAATTCCCTTCCGCAATGCGCGCAGGTCCGCTTAGGCTTCTCCGGCTCGGTCATATGCTGGCCTTCAATGTGATCATTCGCACGGAAAGAATTAACTGTTACTATTCCCTACTCTTGTCTGGAAAACTCCCCCACCCCAAACCACTATTGTTCCAGAAAAATCAAACCGGCAAATAGTGGGTTCATAGGATAACCGGTTGGACTTGTCTTGGGAACCGCCTCGGAACTCGGTTGAAAACGGCTTGGAAACCCGTTTTGGAATTGCCTCGGAACCTGTTCCGAACTGGCTTGGGAATTAACTGGGTTTAAACGGCTTAAGGTCATGGGTTGCGGAAAATGAAAGTTGGCTTGGAAATCGGCCCTATGTAGGGATATGGGATAGATATGTCTCTTTCCGTACGTATATCCAAAAATAGACGTATCTATTCCGTTTACGTGCGCAGTCGAACCTATCCTTCCCGGCGGCCTCATGCGGAATTCCGGTTTCGACTGAGTTTTCATGTGGATCCTATCCCTGAAAGCCTTCCCGAGTCTCCAGAGGCCACTATGCCGAAAGTGGTACATAAACGATATAGGTATCGTAGAACACGTATGCAGGAATTCACCATTGACCCGTAGAGATTTAACGCAGCTGCGTCGAAGTTCTTACCAGAATGCAACTTTCAATGATTGTTTGCTTCGACCGTGGATTTTCGTAGGTACTTATATGAGGCCCCAGCAATCCACGTATCGAAACTTAATCATTGTTTATTTTGACAAGGGTTAGGCTCCATTCTATAAAGGAAGCCTAATTCACCCTTAACCAATTCTGTTCCACTCTCAAAGTTTACAGTCTGTTCTAGCCTTCCATTCAAACAGCCACTTCGGAAATAATCAAGCCTAATCTAGCCTTCTTTCACTGGTCCGACCACGCTAAATCACTCTCCCACCATTCTAAAATAGACGAAGAGTCGAACATTGGGGGATGGGGGTCTTAACGGGAATTTGTAGGATGTGTTTTCTATGGATGTTTTTCCGTTTTGTTCTCTGTTCTTGAGGTAGTTAACGACGTTTTGTTTCTGAGGCACTTGGTTTGCCACTGCAATATGGACATCTTGATTGTTGATTTAAGTCAAAGGTTGTTTTGCAGTATTCGCATTGAACCATGTTGGTTAGTTCAACTTTTATGATGGTCATGTTGTCTTGTGGAATGTCTAGCATTCGACTCAGTTCTGACAATGGAGTTTTCTTGAAAACCATTTTAACCCTGTAGCCTCTGAGTTTTGTATCTGAATCAACCATGCAGTCTTCGACGTAACTGTGTTTTTTCGCATATCGTTCTAAACGGGTTCCCTCGTTTTCGCTTAAACCACCCACTTCAACCGTTTCCTTGTCCAACTCTATTTCGTCTATGATTGACTGTAGCCATCTTTCGCGTTCCGTGATTCTCTGTCTTTCTTTTTCCCTTTGTTTCTCAACATACTTCTTAATGAAAGACATGTTTTTCACCTTCTATTATTACTTCGGCGAGTCCATTCAACGAGGTTTTGAGGGTTTCAGATCGTTCCTTCGTTGCTGAAGCGTCTCGGCTTGTTTACTGGCCACAGAGGCTAGGTCTTCCTGTTGGGGAGTGGGGTTTAAGATTAGGTCGTTGAGTTTGCTTATCTGCTCGCTGTTTCTGGCGTTGTCCTGCTGCAAAAGGTCAATTCGGACCTTAAGGTTCCGGTTTTCTCCTTCAAGTTGGCTCATGGTGTTTTCTAAAGCCTTCATTCTGTCGTCCGTTTCCGGTCTTGTCTGAATCGACAGTTTCGACTTGATCTTCTCGAAATCGCTTTTCAAGTCCAAGTTTCTCAAATAAGGAAGCATGTCATTCGGGATTTTCTTGCCGCATAGATATTTGATGTGCCACTCGTTGATTGAACAGTTTGTAGCTGTGGAAATGAAGAGTCTTCTGAAATCGTGTGGCGTGATGTTAGCCTTCAAGTCTGGGAAAGCTTTACTGAAAAGTTGCTTCAGACTCTTGTTTACCGTGTCAAAGTCTTTGTTGAAGAGTTTCGTTTGATTTGGGTCGATGGTTGACAGGTACAGTTTCAAGGTTTCTTTTGCTTCGTCGCTCAGGTGAATTTTCGCCAGCACGCCTTCCTTCTTGGTTGAAACTTCCATTTCTGGAAATTCCATTTGAAGCATGTTCTCAATATCAGATTTTTTCAAGGCCAATATGTCGGAAATCCTGAGTCCGGTTTCAAGCATTACAATCGTTACCGCCTTTTGCCAAACGTGCATGAACTGCCACATTCTGCGGACGTGTTCTATCGTCAACGAAAAGGCGTGGGGCTTAAGGGTCATGGACGGAATTTCGTTTCGTTTGAAGTTTAGCTGTAGGTCATGGTACTGGAAAAAGCTTCTGATTGTTCCAAGTTGGTTAACTGCTGTGTTTGAAGATAGGTTCTTCTCTTCGGTCAGACAGTGAAAATACTTGATACACAACTTTTCAAAGGTTCTGTTTGTGTCTTGCCTTCGCAAATTCAAGATTTCATTAGGGGTTTTATCTAGCCACTCGGAGAACCGCAAAAAACTAGCCTTTTTGTTTGGCCTATCACTATTGTAAGTCTGAAGCCAATCGCTCACAAGGTCGCCTTTCATATCTCCATTCTTTAACATTTCTTCAATTTGGGGTTTATTAATCCCAGATATGGACTCTGGGTCTGCAACTTCCGCTTTTTCAGCGAAAGTGTAATATAACATGAGAAACAAACTCAAGCCATAATTGGAAGCAAGGTGAAAAACGAATGGCATCAAAGAAATTGTTGGACATGCTCAACGGTGCAATCGCCAGAGAAATACAAGTTTCTATTCAGTACATGTGGCAACACGTCCAATGGATAGGCGTGAAAGGCTACGCGACGAAAGACGCGTTTGAGGGCATAGCCAAACAAGAGATGAAGCACGCAGAGTCCATTGCTGAAAGACTCTTCTATTTGGGCGAAATACCGACAACCAAGCCTGAACCCATTAACGTAGGAAAAACTTTGAAGGAAATGCTAGCTCAAGACGTCAAGGACGAGAAGAAAGCTATGGACATGTACAAAGAGATAATTGCGATGGCCCAGAAGGAAGGGGACGTTACTACAGCCTTCCTCTTCATGGAAATATTGAAGGATGAAGAAGACCATCACGACACCTTCACGACTCTGTTAGAGCAGGTGTAACTTACTACTACGAGGCAAAAAGGAACTCGAGCAATCCTCCCTTTTTCTGATTTTATCTCCAGTTCTGGGGCTTTTCAGTTTTCCAAAAACTTAATCTTTTGGACGATTACTAGAGTCGAGTAGATGACCGAGATGAAATCAAACGAAAAGATACCTTTGTGCGAAAAATGTGGTTATCCGATCGATGAGTGCAAATGCGTGTGCCCATACTGTGGAGAAACTTCAGATTGCGAGTGTTGCCTGGGCGCCGACACTGCTACCGGTGGTTAAGGCGTAAGCTACTACAAACAATTTCCCATACAAACAATTTTCCGTGAGAACTTGAAGGAGGATGACAATGAAGGAAGTTAACTGGATGACAGGCGGGCCTCAGGGAGCCGGAGTTGACTCCGCTGCTAACATTTTTGGCAGGGCGTGCGGCTACGGGGGCTTGTACGTTTTTGGAAGAAGAGAGTACCACTCGAACATCAAGGGTTTGCACAGCTATTTTCATTTGCGTGTTTCCCAGGGGGAAGTCTTGGCAAACGTCAATGACGTTGACTTGCTGGCTGCATTTGACGGCGAAACCGTCGTGAGACACGTGGGCGAAGTCGTCTCTAGCGGTGGTATAATAGTTGACAAAGACCAAATCGGCACGGCGATCTTGGGAATACCAACTTTGCCGCCTGAGTTCAGGGATGAAGTTCGCGAGTACATTAACCAGAGAGGCTTGGGAGACAGCCTAGCCGACATTCTAGGCGATGCCAAGAAAGCCGGCGTGCAGGTTTTCGAGATACCATACATGGACTTGCTAAAGACAATCGCGGCAAAGCTCGGAATAGAACAGTTGAGCAAAGTTACGCGTATGATAAACGTCTTGACAATGGGAGTCTCTTTTGCGCTACTCGACTATGACGTCGGTTTGGTTGAGAAGGCTGTTACTGCTGTTTTTTCTGAAAGGCCGAAGGTGGTGGAGATGAATGTTTTGGCGTTGCGTGAGGCGTACGATTACGCGAAGAAGACTTTCAAGGATTCATTCCAGCACAAGCTCATGAAAGCAGACGTGAATGAGAAAAGGATCTTCGTTTCAGGAAACCAGGCGGTTGCCATGGGAAAAGTTCTCGGAGGATGCCGTGTCCAAACTTACTATCCTATAACTCCAGCCGCGGATGAAAGCGAGTATCTTGAAGCTCATGAAATTCTTAAGACCAGCGCCGGAGACGGGGGAATCGTCGTAGTCCAAACGGAAGACGAGATTGCCGCCGTCAACTCGGCGTCGGGAGCCGCGTTGGCAGGTGCAAGGGCAGCAACTTCAACATCAGGGCCAGGGTTTTCGCTGATGGTCGAGGGTCTGAGCTGGGCCGGAAACTCTGAAGTGCCTTTGGTTATCACCTACTATCAACGAGGAGCTCCGGCAACGGGCCTGCCCACGCGCCATGGACAGGCTGACCTGAGGTTTGCGGTTCACGCTGGACATGGAGAGTTTCCACGCATAGTACTTGCTTCGGGCGACATTAGAGAGTGTTTCTACGACGCTGCGCGTTCTTTCAACTATGCCGAAAGGTTCCAGCTGCCAGTCATACACTTGATAGACAAGGCCATGGCCAACTGTTCTCAAACATACCCATTGTTCGACACTGGCCACTTCAAGATTCAAAGAGGCCAGATTCTTGACGAAACCAATCTCAAAGATGCGTCGTACAAGCGGTTCCGATTCACCGAAACAGGTTTGTCTCCAAGAGTCTTGCTTGGAACGAAAAACGGCGTGCACTGGTACACTGGAGACGAGCACAACGAGTTCGGCCACATCAGTGAAGAACCCTTGAACAGAATCAAGATGGTTGAAAAAAGGATGAAGAAACTCGAATTGGTAGACAGGGAAATTCCGGTCGAGGAGAAGGTGAGTTTCTTCGGGGACGAAGGTTCGGAAAACCTCGTTGTCAGCTGGGGATCTCCAAAAGGAGCTATCCTTGAAGCGATGGAAATGTTGAAAGCCGAAGGCCTCAGTATAGGTTTCATGCAGCTCCGCATGTTACACCCGCTTCCAAAAGAATACGTTGCGAATGCTCTGAAGTCTGCACGGAAGATTATTGACGTTGAAAGCAACTATCTGGGGCAGCTTGCGGGAATATTGAGGGAAGCGACGGGAATTCAGGCCAACTTTTACATTCTTAAGTACACTGGGAGACCGATGACGACGACTGAAGTGTACGTTGCACTGAAGAAGATTCTGCGTGGAGAAGCTCCTGACAGGCAGGTGTTAACCTATGGTTCTTAAGTCATCAGATTTCAAAACCGACGTCTTCGCTGACTGGTGCCCAGGATGCGGAGACTTTGGCATAATGACTGCGTTGCAAATGGCCTTCGCCGAGCTCGGTTTGGAGCCTCATCAGATAGTGATGGTCTCTGGAATAGGATGCTCGGGAAAGGAGGCTCACAACGTGAAATGCTACGGTGTTCACACTCTCCACGGCAGGACTTTGCCCTTCGCAACAGGCATAAAAGTGGCCAACCCTGAACTTGTCGTTTTGGCTATAGGAGGGGACGGCGACGGGTTGGGAATAGGGGCAGGCCACTTTGTGAACGCTGGAAGAAGAAACTTGGGCATCACATACATAATACATAACAACGGCGTTTACGGGTTGACTAAGGGTCAGGCTTCACCTACACTAAAGCTTGGCCTGAAAACGAAGGCCCTTCCAAAACCGAACATCAATGAAGCTGTGAACCCAATTGCCTTAGCACTCGTGTCAGGATACACGTTCGTTGCGCGGTCGTACGCATACGATGTGAAGCATGTAAAAGACATTGTCAAGCAGGCAGTCCAGCACAAAGGTTTGGCTTTCATAGACGCGTTGCAGCCTTGCCCCACCTACAACGACATAAACACCAGAGAGTGGTACGCGGGCGAGGACAGAAAAGATCCTAAAACTGGAAGGCCTCAGTCTAGGCTCTACAAGCTGGAAGAAACAGGGTACGACCCAATCGTGCACAACCAGGCAGAAGAATTTGAGAAGAAAATGTCGGCAATGACCAAGTCCAGCGAGTGGGGAGATAGGATTCCAATAGGCGTCTTCTACACGAACGAGCTTCAACCAACCTTCGCGGATCGCATAACGAACAGAATACCCTTCTACCTAACTAACCCACCAGCAAAACAGAGAATCAGCGACGAAAGCGGCGAATCCACAGCCGACCTGTCCGAGTTCTTCGACGACCTCAGAACGAGCTAAACGAGTAGAAGCTAAACGTCCTTCAGAGGAGACATTCTGGCTTTCAGCCGACGACGCGAGGGGGATCATGTAAAAATTGAACCTGAAAGAATACGAGAGCAAGAGGACCTTCGAAAAAACCACCGAGCCCAAGGATAAGTCTGAGAAAAGCGAGGGGACCACATACGTCATTCAGAAGCATGCTGCAACCCATCTGCACTATGACTTGCGCTTGGAGATGGACGGCGTTCTGAAAAGCTGGGCAGTTCCCAAGGAACCCCCGGTCAACTTCGGCATCAGAAGGCTTGCCATTCAGGTGGAAGATCACCCACTATCTTACGCGAATTTCACTGGAACAATTCCAGAAGGCGAATACGGTGCGGGTTCAGTGGAAATCTGGGACAAGGGTACCTTCAAGCTTATTGACCGAAAAGAAGATAAACTCGTCGTAGAAATCAACGGCGAAAAACTAAACGGCTCATACGTTCTAGTTAGGCTCAAAGACAAAAAGAATTGGATATTCTTCAAGAAGAAATGAGACTAATCAAGGTCGCGGCTCGAATGGAGATTTCAGACGGTGGCGGTCGACGTTCGTCTTAGCAATCCTACTACTCTGTGCCTTCTTCGCCTTTTTGCGATTCTCCTTCTCCAACAACCTCGGCCTCTGCGAATCTGCTGCTTATCCGCGTTACCTTGATTTTGACGTGCTGGCCTTCCTTTGCGTTTGGCACGAAAATCACTAGGCCTTGGACTCTTGCTATGCCTTCTCCTCTGCGGCTCATTTCTTGAATGTCCACCTCGTACTCTTTTCCGACTTCCACTGGCTTAGGAGCAAACCCTCCTCTTTCACTGCGTCCTCTGAATCCTCCTCTTCTTTGGCCGAATCCTCGTCTCTCTTCCATACGTTTCACCTCTCACCCTTGCTAAAATACTTCTTCCGCTGTCTCTAAAGTCTATTCAACTGTCAGCGTTCCGTATCTTCCTATGTTGAGCTGGATTTCGCTTCTGAAACTCGTGATATAGCCGTTCTGTATTTTGACTGTGTCATTGACGTTGACTTGATCTATCTGTTCGTTCCAGAGTGTCAATTTTATCGTGCCAGTCTCGTCGGATATAAGGGCCGTGGCAACCTTGAGTGTTTGATCTTTGAACCTGGAAGTCACTTCCCGCGTTTCAGATTTCTCATCGACCTTTGCCATCATGTTTATTCGTTTCATCCCATCTCGTAATTCATTAATCTTCAAGTTCATCTCTCCGGTCTAAGCAATCCTTTCCGCGAGGGCAAATCTGCCACTTACGCTTCGAATTCTTGCCATGACACGTTCTCCATCTTGCTGCGAGGAACAAATATGAGGTGGCCTTGAGTCCCTGCGACGCCGTTGCCCCTGCTTCCGACGTCATCGATGACAACTTTTACTTCCTGATTCTCTTTTACGGGCTTCGATTGCAAAAACGGTATACTCGGACGGAATCTGATTTGGCTTCCAAATCCTCTCGGTTGTCTAGGCGCGTTCTTTGTTCTTTCTGGTAGCCTTCTTGGCATGTTGTGTTTTCGTCCCTGTCGCGGAGCCAGCCTCTTCCTGTGAGAACCCATATGCCTAATACATGGCACTTGAGCCTTGGTTTAGGCTAGTCACATGCAGAAAAGTCCTTCAGCAATATAAGTTTTGCTAGGCTTCTACTCGTAACGCAGTGCCTCAACAGGATTTAGCTTTGCGCCTTTGGTCACAGGGTATAGACCGAAGTTTCAAGAACGGCGGTCATTTCGCCAGCCACTTCCTGGAAACCGAGCTATGCACGTTTCTTTTTTCTGTAAACGTACTTGCTGGATTGCTACCCGATGATGATGATCACTAGTAATATCGTGACCATGTAAGCAATTATCGCCACGGCAGTGCTTTTCGGCCATGAGAATTCAGTCATCTGGCGAATCGCGATCGAAGCTAGCGCTGCGGTCCATACCCACACAAGCAGTTGGGCGATGAGGCCGATATCGGTGGCGACTGCAGCTTGATCTGTTATCGTGTTGAGAGCTGCTCTGCCTTCTCCTTGCACGCCGCCATAAAGGTCAAACGGATAATGAAGTGTTGGCAGAGTTGCGTATCCTATCCCCGTTATTAAGGTCCCTATACACATGGTTATGAGGAGGAATCCTATCGCAATCAGCATGGGTTTCCACACTATTTTGCCCTTGAAAGCCTTCGCTACCACATATATCATACCGGTGAGTAAGACCCATGTTACTACATACTGCAGAGCGCCCGGCACTCCGTAGCTGAGCGGGTAGGCCGCGCCAGCGGTCTGAAGCAGCGGCTCGTAAGGGCCGCGGAAGAACAGGCCGTCGATGAGCAAGGTTATGTTGGAATTCTGAGCCCATGTGAACTGCAGTTGCAACCCTGTTATGGTGCTCCAATCAGGTTGACCCAAGCTGGGCCATCCTGACGCGAGCGGTATCGTGAAGTTGTTCCATATGTTGTAAGTGGAATTGGAAAACGTGTCGGTGAGATTATCATAGAAGTAGTCTGAGGAGGAGTTGGCAGAATACAACTCCATCGTCAAGTTGTTAGGTGTTCCCTGAGGGCCGGTCCATTTTATCCTGAAGGACAAGAGGTCGTAACCGCCTTGGGCCGAACAGTTTATAGATCCTACACCGCTTAACCTCATCGAAACTTGAGTGCTGTTTTGGTTTGAGAAGGCTATGCTCGCGTTGCCATAGTATGTTCCGGTGATGGAATCGCTGCTCTGGCTGACGTTCGCGTTTGGGGATGTCCAGTAACTGCTGCTTTCAGTCCATGTATCCACTCCTGTGTTAGGCAAAACCTGTTGGTAATACTCTTTTGAGAAGATGACGTAGGCGGATGCGATGTTTACTGCTACAAGAAGGACTAGGATGAGGACCGGTCCGATGTACTTTGGCTCTTGAATGACTTCCTTCAAGGTTTTTCGTGGTGAATAGAGGACTTTCAAGACTTTGGAGAGATACAATGGTTTAAGCTCCGCTCATAAGTTGTTCTTGAATTATTAAACGTTTTCTACATGCCCAGCTTCAGACGTCTGTAGGTTGTGTAGTCTACATATTCCAAGAAGCGGTTCTGCGCTTGATAGGCAACCGTCAGTTTTTGGTTGGACCGCTTGTCAAGAACCTGGCTGGTCGTGATAAGTGAGTAGGCGTCGCTTCCAGCTCCAGAACCATAGCTTGCTACAAGAATGCGATTCCCGGGCTTGGCTATGTCTAACACTGCTGCCAACCCTACTAGTGAAGAGCCGGAGTACGTGTTGCCAAACTTTGCTACTTGAAGCATCGGTGCGTACTGTTCTTCTTTGAATCCAAGCTCCTTCGCGATTCTCACCGGGAACTGAATGTTGGGCTGATGTGCTACGAAATAGTCAATGTCTCCAATTTGTAGGCTAAGTCGTTCCATCAGCTTTTTGGCTGACATCCTGATGTGTTTGAAGTACGCTGGGTCTCCCGTGTAGCGTCCTCCGTGCATGGGATGTGGTTCACCGTCTCTTCTCCAGAAGTCAGGGGTGTCGGACGTGCATGAGTACCATCCTTCGATTTCCGCGATGACGTCCTGTTTTCCGAGGATGAAGGCTGCGGCACCGTACCCGACGAACAAGTCTAGTTCTCCGCCGGGGCAGTCTCTCGGAGCTGCTTGCGAGTTGTCAGTTCCGATGACCATGGCGTACTTGATGTTTGATTTTGGATAATTGACTAAGGCCGCGGCGTCTTTGAACATGCTTGTGGCGGCTTTGCATGCAAACTCGGTGTCTATTGCGTCAACGCCTTGGACGTCTTCGCTCTCCTCGCCAAGCTTCAGAACCTGCGCCACTTTTGAGGCTATGGGCTTGACCGCGTAGGGGTTTGACTCTGACCCGACGTAAATCTTTCCGACACACGAGTTGTCAACGCCGGAATGGATGAGCGCGAGTTTCCCAGCTTCAACCGCTGCGGTTATGGAATCCTCGTCGATGAACGGAACGGAGCGTTCTATGTTTCCTTCCTTTATCCTGAACCTTGAAGTGTAGACTCCGTAGCCCACGATTCCGGGTAAATCGTACTCCTTTTTTGGCGTGAAGATTTTGTATTCTTGGTAGGGGTAATACTCGTCTGCGAACGTGAATGCCAAAGAGATCGTCGGGATGACTTCGCTTTTTTCAACAGAGTACCGTCTTCGAAATCTGGGGACCACATCTCTTCCTTCAAGACTTGAGAAATCAACTTCGTTGCAGATTGCTGTCCTGTCTGTTAGTCTTCCTGGGACGCGTATTTTGCAGTCGTGGAAGGAGACTGTGCCGTAGATGTAGCTGCCGAGCTTGGTGAACTTGTTCGTCGGTTCGTTAATTAGCGTGCACAGTTCAAGCTTTCCCTTTTCGTAGAAGAGGTCAGTGTTGACCAATTTTCCAAAACTTTTTCTTCCACAGTTCCCGCAGTAGTCCCTTATCTCGAAATACTCTTTCCCGCAGATGAGACACCTGTTTCCACGCAGTCTGTCGCCAAGGTACGAGACTCTTCGTTCTATCGGTTCGCTGCTCATCTTCATTCTACCCCCAAGATGTAAGCGTAGCCTTTCGTTCCAAAGCCCTCAAGCTCAAGCACACATCCGCACTCGAGATCCTCGTCGGGTTTGACTTGGCGTTCGCATGCCTCTTTTCTCAGCTGCTTAACGACTTCGAAAATCTGAGCACCGCCTCTTGCTCCTAGGGGGTTTCCATCAGCCTTCAACCCGCCGCTCATGTTTACAAAAAGCCTTTTTCCGTCTAAATTGTAATAGCCCTTGTAATCTTGGCAGCTTTCGTTTATGCTGCGCCATGCTGTTCCGCGCTTGCAGAAGCCCATATCTTCGAGTGATACCATCTCCATTACGGTGGATTGGTCGTAGAGTTCCACAAGTTGGATGTCATGAAGCTTCTTTCCGGCCATTCTCAAAGCGTTCTTCATTGAAATCTCGCTTACCAGAAAGTGGGTCATGTCCTCTCTCGCTGGATACGTCAAGTAGTCGGTTGCTGAAGACAGGCCCAGAATGTAGACGGGCTTGCTTGTGAATTTCTTCGCAACGTCTTCGCTTGTGAGGATAAGGATTGCTGCGCCGTCAGAGATTGGAGCGTAATCCAACAGTCCCAATGGCCTGTGCGCTTCTTTTCTTGCGTTCAGCACCTGCTCAACCGTTATCTTCTTCTGGTACTGTGCGTACTCGTTTTTCGTTCCGTGCAGGTGGTTTTTCACAGAAACTTGAGCTAGAGCCGTGTTCAGTTTCCCCAAGTTCTCTCCGGTCAAGCCGTGCCTTTTGATGTAGGCCCGAAGCATGAGTTCATGATTTGCCTCTGGCGTGCATCCCGCGTAGTAGCTCCATGGATCTTCAAGGAGCATCAGGTCGTCTCGTATCTTGTCCCACCTGTCAGTCATCTTTTCTATTCCGCCGACGAGAACGATGCTGTGTCTTCCCGCTTGAATGGCGTTGCATGCGTTTGACAGGGCTGAACTGAATGAACGTGTGACTTCCATAGGAGCGTGAAGTTCTGTCAGTTCTGATAGGAAGCCTTCTTCCAACCCAAGCTTGTTTGTGATAGGAAGAAAGTAGTCTGAGAGATAGCAGGCTTCAAGGTCTTTGCGTTCCAAATTCGCTTCTATTGAAGCCTTGAGCCAAGCTTCTTCAATCAGTTTTTCAGGCTCTTTTTCGTAGTGCTCTCCAAACCTTGTTCTTCCAACAGCAACTATTGCTGGCCGATTTGGCATCAGTTTACACCTATCAATCAGCAGATATCCCTTTACCATGGGACTTTTAAGTGTTTGCCATTTTAGCGTTCAACGTCCAACATTCCGGCAAAGATGATGACCAAATAAAGTCTAGAGCCGCTGAGACGGCGGGCCAACTATGTTAATGATAGGATACTCTACCGAGGTGAAGAGATGCCTTCCGAGCGCATGTGGACGTGCTCGCCAGCCCAAGTCGCTGTTTTCTTCTCGTTAATGTTTATTCCGCGGTTTTTCAGGCCTTCTGAAAACAATTTGAAAAGCTTGCTGTCCATGCCTAATTTTTCAGGTGGAACTACACCTTTTTCTTTCAGAGCTCCTTTCAGAATCAATTGTGCAACGATGGACGCTGGGTAGGCTGTTGTTCTGGCCATAGCCGTTAGGCCTCGTTCTTTGTCATGGAAATCAAGCAGGTCGTAGAGATACGTTGTTCTCTTGTTGTCTTCTACGCCACAGGTCTCGCTTCTCAATGCCACGATGTCGTTTGGCGTGTTGGTTGACAGTTTCTGTTCAAGGATTCTTGCTGTGAGCTTTCTTGGTTGGATGTTTGCTCCTTCAACTTTGACTTTAGTTTCACTGAAAAACCCCAGAGCTCTGAGTAATCTTACTTTCTCAGCGTGTCCTGGGTATCTGAGCGTCTTTTCCCACATGTCATCGACGTCCTTCAACGTGTGCAACAAAGTTCTAAGTCCATCAGTGTAGAAGGCCTCAAGTCTTCCAACGTTTGGAAATTCGATTTCCTCCACTCCACTCAATGCTTCAACTTCAACTTTTCGCCCCTTCTTGATGATCCCCGCCTTTCGCGTGTACTCGTCGATGAGGCTTTCAGTAGACCAAGTAATGACGTAGTCCAACGGCGGGACAGGTTTTTCAGGAATTCCGCCCACCATTACGTGAACGGATTCAACCCTATCGAGTTTTGAGACAGAGTGTCCGACGAGCACATTGCTGATTCCGGGAGCTAACCCGCAATCTGGGACGATAGTTGAACCCGAGTGCACGGCAGCTTTGTTCAGTGGCAGTGGGTCTTCAGGCATGTAGGAAACATCGACCAAGTCCTTGTGGGCCTCGATGCACGCTTCAGCTAGGCGGTATCCGAGGTTGCCTGGGAGAAAACCCATTGCAAGATCAAATTCTCTCAAAGTGTCTATGAGTTCGTCGTGCTTTGTGACGTCAGTCTTGATCCAGGATAGGTTGCTCGCCCCTATTCTTTTTGCCACACCTTCTGCCCTTGCTTCATCGTAGTCGGCGACGATGATTTCGGTTGCGTGCATGCTGCGGGCCAAGTCCTCCGCAGCAACGGAGCCAATGTTGCCGCAGCCCAAGACTATTACTTTCATGTTCTCATATTGAAAGAGGTTTTCATTAAAGGTTTTTCCGGCGTCGTTCAAAACCAGTTTGTGCCTTCGTGAAGCTTTGTCTTCTGGAGTTGGCTCACGGATCGGACTACTCTCGTACGATATCTTCCGCACTTGAAGACTTGAAGAAAAAAGAAATAGAGAGATAGGAGAAGCGGGACTCCCAATTCGATTTTGAATAGCTTTGCTGAAAGTCTTAACGCTAGTCTGAACAGCCGGAACAATAGCTGGTGTTGTGCAGGTTCCGCTCTGATAAAGTGCTGCGGTTTTTGTTTAGGGAGAATTGGTGCAGGGTTGTGAACCTGTAACATGAATAGTGGATTTGAAAGTTTTATATAGCCCAATGGTGCTTGTAGAGCTGAGCATCATGGCTGAGATCTGTTCAACATGCGGACTTCCAAAGGACTTATGTGCTTGCGGCGAGATAGAAAAGGAGCAGCAGCGTATTCGTATACGGCTTGAAACGCGCAAATTTGGCAAACCTGCCACGATAGTGGATGGTGTTGACGAGAAAAACACGAACTTGGCCGAGATCGCCAAGAAACTCAAAGGATATTGCGCTTGCGGCGGAACGGCAAAGAACGGTCAGATAATGCTTCAAGGTGACCATCGTGAAAGGGTTCGCCAGTTTTTGGTGAAGTTCGGATACCCAGACGAGAACATAGAGCTTCAGTAGCTTCTAGGCGGATGGTTCAGGCTTGAAATGGGACTGCTGCAAGACATGCGTGAAGTACTGAAAACGCTCAAGCGGCGAAAACCAGCGAAGAAATACTGCCCGAAATGTGGAAGCCCTAGCATTCGTTTGTCCAGCAGTGTGGACTATTGGCTTGCGCCTTCTAAGTATGTGTGCGAGAAATGTGGGTACAAAGGCCCTATCGTTATGGAGCTTGAAAAAGAGGAAGGTTAGTGGTGCTTGCTCGTCCTGGTCAATCTGGAAGCTCTAGTTTGAGTTGTTTCTTCAGTGTCTTGTAACGGTTTCTCACTGTGACTTCGGTGACGCCTGCTGCTTCAGCTATGTCTTTCTGTGTTTTCTTCTCGTTGTTCTGCAAGCAAGCGATGTACAAGGCTGCTGCAGCTAGTCCCATTGGGTCTTTACCAGCGGCAGCCCTTCTGCTTCTGGCTTCTCTGAGAATCTGTATGGCGAGTCCTTGGGTTTTGCCTGAGATTCCTGTTCTCTCAGCGATTTTCGAGACATAGGTGAGGGGATCGGCAATCGGCATGTGTACATCAAGTTCCCGTAGTAGTAGCCTGTAGCAACGGGCAACGTCTTTCTTGTCGACCAAGCTTGCCTCGGCAATTTCTCGCAAGGTTCTCGGCGTTCCAGTTCCGCGGCAGGCTGCATAAAGTGCTGCCGCTGCTATGGCTGCGATAGATCTTCCGCGAACCAAGCCTTTGTCCAGGGCTTTGCGGTAGGTGACTGCTGCTTTTTCCTTTATTGGCGGTGGAATGTAGACTTTGTCTGACAGGCGATCGAGTTCAGCCATTGCCTGCGCCAAGTTTCTGTCGATTGAAGAGTGAACCCTTGAGCGTATCTGCCATTTTCTCAGACGCCACATTTGCAGACGAGTTGAGAGTGGCAGTTTTCTCCCGAAGGCGTCTCGGTCAACTTGACTTATGGCCGTTGACAGGCCTTTATCGTGAACGGAATAGGACGTTGGCACTCCAACGCGGCTCCTTGACGCCTTCTCCTCTTGGGTGAAAGCGCGCCACTCCGGTCCTTTATCCATCATCTGCTCGTACAGAACGAGCCCACAATCGCCGCAGACTGTTTCGCCCGTGTCATAATCGTGAACAAGGTTTGAACTGCTGCACTCTGGGCACTTGTCAAGTAGATGTTGGCGAGCACCGGTTTCCTTTTTACTCACTTCTTTTCGCCTCGACTATTTTTCCGTAGAACCGTCGTGGTTCTTCATCATTTTTCAGAAAGCAGTACGGTCGGTTCCGCGTAACTAAGCACGTGCCATGTTTTAATATATAAGCTTTACGGTTCTTTTGTATTGATTGAAATGGCTTTTCCGCTTGTACCATCGCCGATATGCAAGGGATTGCGGATACATCCTTCGCAAATCTTGAATAACAACGTGCACTATTGGTTTTCAGTGTAAAGCTGATCTATGTGATAGGCCTCCCGGAGAAGCTGCGAAAGACATTGGGGAAGACCGTCAAAGAACTGGCTACCAGGAAGGACGTTTACGGTGTGGGAATTTTTGGAAGTTGGAGTCGAGGTGAAGCCGCGGCATCGAGTGATGTTGACTTGTTCTTGCTCGACAAGGAGGACTATGGATACGATTACGTTGAAAGGGTCGAACGGGGCGGATTTCTCATCGACTTGGATCACGTTCCGAAGCACTGGATCCAAGGGCCCATCCCGCCAGAGATAGATCAGAAACTGTACGAAATGCAAATCCTGTACGACAGAGACTGGGCTTTGACAAACATGAAACTCTTAATGGCAAAGGCTTATTGTTCGCCAGAAAGGGTTGACATTCGAACGCAAGCACACGTGGTGGAATCCGACATATACCTAAGTCGTGCCACATCGGCCTTTTCAAGAAATGACTTCAGAAGTTCACATCTTTTCGCCACGGTGGCCCTAGAGAATACTCTAAAGGTCTTGGTTGAAATTGCCTCAGAGCCTTTCTCGAACAGTCGATTCATGGAAACAGCCGAGAGCTGCGCCGCAAAACTCGGAATGCGCAGTCTCTTTGAGGAATACGTCAACATGGCAGACTACATCAGAACTGACAAGGCGCACGCACAAGACATGCCAACTCTATTCAAAACGATATGGAACGACATCAACGCTGTAGCTAAAGCGAACCTGCCAACACTGGAGTCCCTCCACTTCAAAGTCAGAACACGGCTTAACTATTACCTGAACACGGCCTTTCTGCAAGGTGCCTTGAAACGCGCAGCAACGATGATTGAAGCCGAAAAAACGATTGAAGCAACACATTACCTCAGCAACATTCTCCTCAACGTCATTGAAAACTACGCGTGGCTAAAATCGTCGATAGACCAGATTAAGATAGACTACACCACATTAATTCGTTCACTAGAAGGCTTGGAAGAAGAAAACCCGACAAACTGCAAGAACATAACAGCATTCCTGAGATTGGAGCAAATCGACAGAGCCACTGCAGCCAAAGAAATAAACAGGACACGAGAGGCAATGTTAAAGGTGAGAGGAGACAGGAAGCTTTTAATCAAAAAATCCCTAGGTGGCGATTGAGGGGGTCATCTCCGCACAATTCCCTTTTTTCCTGTTGCCTTAAGTGATTCAGACCTTTTCTCTTTTGTAGATTATGACTGCCAGTAGTGTCGCTATGAAGAATAAGGGCAGAATGAGGAGCGATGGAAACTCGGGTATTATGTTCATGAGCGGGTAGTGGTCTGTGTTGTTTGCATCAATGATGTATTGAGTATCGCCTAAGCCGTCATGGTTTGTGTCGACTCCATTGTAGTCGCTCCAGTAGTTTCCGCCAGAAGGATAACCGTTGTCCCAGACATTGTTTGACACGTAACTGTATATGTATGCTTGACGCGCTGTGTTGTCGACGAAATTATTACTGTATATAATATTGTTTGAGGAATTCATGAACTCGATGCCGATCTGGTTGTTTGCCATTTTGTTCTTGGTTAGCGTGTTGTTTGAAGAATCACCGAGCTTGATGCCCAACCAGTTGGTTGTTATATTGTTTCCAGTTATAGTGTTGTTTGAGGAACTGCCGAGTTCGATGCCGGAGTCGTTGTTTGTTATGTTGTTTCCAGTTATGGTATTGTTTGAGGAATGTCCGAGCTGAATGCCACAAAAGTCGCTATTTGTTATGTTGTTTTCAGACATGGTATTGTCTGAAGAATCACCGAGATCGATGCCATCTATGCGATTTGCTGTTATGTTGTTTCCAGACATAGTGTTGTTTGAAGAATTGAGGAGACACACGCCATGTACGTCGTTTGCTGTTATGTTGTTCCCAGATATTGTTGAGTTCGTTGTGGAAACCAGCAGTATGCCTTCGAGATTGTTTGTGATCTTTAGGTTTTTGGCTGTTATATGTGTGCAGTTTACAAGGGCTAAGCACCCACAATCAGACGGAATCTCCATGTCTTGCCTGTTGATCCAGTAGTAAACTGGTTTGCCGTCAACAGTGTTTGAAGCGTCAACATCGTTCAGGAAATGTGAGGGAAGATCACCATAAACACCGAAGTTGCACCCATTACTATCCATGGCATTATTCCTAAGCATGCTGTTTGAAGAGTAATCGAGCCTGATACCATAGCTGTTGTTTGTTACTTTGTTTCCGGCAATGTTATTGTTGTTTGAGGAAAAGATATAGATGCCAATACTATTGTCTGTTACGTTGTTGCCATAAATAGTGTTGTTTGAGGAATCCGAGAGCTCGATGCCACATCCGCCGTTGTTTGCTGTTATGTTGTTAATTGTTACGTTGCTTCTACCTGACAAGCCTATTCCTGTTCCGCCACCTGCTCCTTGCACAGTGTAGCCAGCCCCATCAACAATAGTGTTGTCTCTCTCAATCACAATGCCATCAGCATCACTGGTAATGTTGCCAGTCAGAATGTAGGTAATATTATCTACTGTGGAAATTGGTGCTGTTGGCGGGTCTATGCTTCCGTCAGCCCGTATGTAAATCGTTCCGATTGCTTCAACCCTCTGAACCTTAAATGACAAGCACAACATCCCCACGCAAATGATTATTGACGCTGCTGCGAGTTTTCTATTCATTTGTCTTCGTCTCCAATGCAGTGGCTTCTATTGGCTTCTTCTTTCTGCGTATCACCAAGAATACTACAGCTGCAACTAATACTACAACTGCTATTATTAGAGCGTAGAGAACAGGTGGGTCGATGGGAAGCCCAGTCGGCTGAGCCTGCCACATGTTTGTCTCCGTTGCCTTCCCAGTTCCAGTCACGGTGCCTGAAGTTGTGGATGCCTCCACCATAACTCCTGTTTGTTTGTCCCAGTAATATTCAAGCCATGTTCCGTATTGCCAGAAACTTGCATATACCACAGTTCTGCTTGCCCCTGCGTATGTTCTCGTGGTCTCGCCACCGATTGTAACTGCGGATGTGAAGCCGGCTTCACCAATATTAAAGGAATATCCAGTTGTCCAGTTGGCGGGAATGATGAATCCTGAAAGCCCAAAAGCCTGACCGCCAGCCACAACGTCCACGGGCATGGTTGCGTTTTGCTCTGTTTCATCAGACATGTTCATCGTGACTCGGACGGTGGCTGTTGTTCCCTCAACGCTCAGGAATTCCACCTTCAGCCAATTAGGATAGGGCGTCCCAGCAGGCCAGCCCGTGACCGTGTAATCGTATTTTATCCAATCGCCAGTCTTAACACCCACTTCAGCGGGAGGGGGAGCTGGAGTCACAGTAAACATTGCCGTGGCAGTAGCGTTTGATACTTCATCCAAAACCTTAATCGTGTATTCTCCGGGCTCAACGTCTGGAACTGAGAAACCGACTTGCCACGAAGAATATTGCGAAGACTGGGTTAAATTGAAAACACTCACATCATTAAAGTAGAATTTGAGTCTGACCTGTTCACCATCAGGGGTGGCTCCACTAACTGAGGCAATGACGAGAGTTCCTGAAAACGCAGCTCTGGGCGAGATACTTATGCTCAGTGAATCCGCAATCGCTTTCGCAATCTGAACCTCAAAAGCCACGTTTAATAGGCCCACAAATACTGCCAAGATTATGACCAATGCAAGTTTCCGGTTCATATCCTACCACCTCTTCATTCTATTGAAAGGTCTAAGCATGCACACCTGCAAATATCATGTCTGACACCAGTTATTTGCTTTTTGGAGCGCGCTCATTTTCTTTTTCTGAATAGCATTGTTTCATTATGGTTACAGACATACTCAAATTCGGCTTCAATCAGTTTCTGTGTGTGGGGGTAAAGTTTTATCCCAAACCCAAACTATATTCTTTGGATTCTGAAATGTTCAATCGCTGCAGGACTTATTCTTGTTATAAGATCGAATGTCGCATCTCTTGCTTTGCCCGCTTGACTAGCCTCAACACAAGTGCCGTGATGAACAACAGAGTCTCTTAGTTTCTTAACGCTATTATGCCATTTTCCATAAGCCTCTGGTTCCAGCTTTGATAAAGGTCTGCCTTCAAGCTCTTTGAATCCTACGCTCAAAACTTCATTTATACTCTTGTTGAGTATCCAGTCAACAGTCTCATTTCTCAGTTTGGTTCTAAGTCTTGTTCCAACATATTCAGCAATATAAAGCTCAAAGGCAGATTCAAGATAGACTATTTCCGATTGAAAATCTCTTCTCAACTGATGTTCTTTTGAACTTGAAAGCAGTTTTCTCCAGATAGGAATTCCTTCTTGTACGCGGTTTCCAATTGCGCTCCAACCTATTTCTCTCGTTTCACCTTCTGTTCCAGAGTCAGAGCTAAAAATACTGAATCCAGCACTACTTACATGTCCAGACACTACACGAGCAGGTTTTAGATAGGGAGTCAAGTAAATTTGGGGTGTATCTTCAAATGGTTCCCGAAACTCGATCCTTTTCAATCGTCCGATCTCAATTTCGACTTTACCCTGTTCTTGAGAATTGAATTGAAACTCGTGAATCACAAAGGGATTGTCTATAGAAAAAGATTCCTTGACACCCCGTTGTAGACTAAATATGTGCTTGCAGACTCTGCAATCTATTCGTGGTTCAAGATATTGATTTCCTATTCTGTGGAGTTCTTCAGGTGACAACGTCCAACTCTGAACTGTATTATTGTGACTCCCGCCTTGCCATTTGGGACATGTAACAATCCACGTCATTACCAACAAACCTGCGTGATTTTCAGCAGTTAGAGATTCTTGGTGTCCATATCCTCAATTCGTCCCTAAGAAACTTTGCGAACAATAATGCTTCTTCATTGATCAGAGTTTCAATCTCTTGTTGATTGCCAATTCTGATTCTGGGAATTCTTACCTTACTCTGGAAACGTTGCTCTAAGCCTTTCATTATATCGCGTGTTCGGGGATCGTCAAGGTATTCTCTCTTTCCCCTTCGGTTAGTTGAAAAGCCCTCAGAAAACCTAGAAGGGTCCCTTTCTCCGCGTGTGTCTTCTCCTCCCTCCTCCCGTCCGTCCCCCCCTTTCTTTTTTCCATTTTCCTTAGGAAAAAACCAGGAGTTTCTTTCTCCCCTTCTCCTTTTGTGTGTTTCCGTGTGTGTACCCGTCCCTCTAGGTCCCTAGCCGTAGGTAGGGGTAGAGAGAGAGTGTGGTAGGGTGGTAGAGTGGTAGAGTAAGAGAGTTGGAGTGAGAGAAAGAGAGTGGTTGGCTGGGGTAAAGTTTTATTCCAAAACCCAACCAAACCAAAAATATTAAGCCCAGTTTGCTAGACGCGCACGCTGTGGCAAAAATATTACTTTATATGTTTCCGCATACTAGCTAGAACAAATTTGACAGAGCTTTTTTCAGGTTCCTTTGGAAATGAATAAGCATAACTTTGACGTTATAGCCATAAGGTCAAATCTCAGACAAAGAAAAAGATGACATGCTGGCTTCAGTCAAATGTAGCATATAACGTGAAGGCAGGTGTTACGTTCTTGAACCAGCAGAATCCACAGTGGAAAAATATTACTTTATATGTTTCCGCATACTAGCTAGAACAAATCTGATATGCCCGATTCTGTCTCCTTTGAGGAGCCGACCATGCTAAAATTACAGTTCAAACTAAACTGTAACCAAGCGCTAAAAATGGGTTATGGGTAGTGTTGGTTGTAGTGTTTTGCCATGATGGAAAGGTCTGAAAGGCCGACCACGCCGCTGCCGTTTATATCTGCGTTGGGGTTCCAATTTGCGTCGCCTGGATATGTGTTATAAGCCTTTGCAAGCCGGGACAAGTCGGAGAGGGCACATTTTAAGTCGCCGTTGATGTCGCCTGGAATAGTAACTGTCACCACGCCTCCTGTGAAGTTGTTGTCTAGAGTGTTTGTTTCATTTGGAACAGGCCACGCGTAGGCGCTTATGGTGTAGTTGCCATAATCAAAGCCAGTGGTGTTCCAGGTGAAGTTTATGGTCGTGTTCTGCCCAACGTCCAAATTCACTAGATTGGAGCCTATGGCGATTGGAGTTTGTAGGATGGGAGGGATTGAAGTCCAAGAGTGAGTGGTAGTGTTGTAGTATGTAGTTTGAGTAGCATATGACGTCACGTTCACCGCGCTTTCATTGTAGTCGCCAACGTTCGCGACAGTCACGTTCACTGCCACAGTGAAATTCTGACCGACCGTCGGCATCGGCACACAACCTGTCTTGGACGTTGTAACATTCGTCACAGCCACATCATCTGCAAAGCCAAAACAATAAACACTGTGATCATATGAGCCTACGTAGACTTTGCCGTACGCAACAGCGGGAGAAGAGTCCACATAACTGCCTGTTGAGTAGCTCCACAGTTTGGCTCCTGTAGAAGCATCCAAACAATAAACACTACCATCCTCCGATCCAACGTAGACTTTGCCATCCGCAACAGCAGGAGAAGAATACACTATTTCGCCAGTAGTGTAGTTCCAGACGAGTGTGCCCGTTGTGGCGTTCAAAGCGTAGACATTGTCGTCGGATGAGCCAACGTAGACGATGCCGTCCGCAACAGCAGGAGAAGAATACACTGCATCGCCTGCTGCGTAGCTCCATATCAGCGAGCCAGTTGAAGCATCCAAACAATAAACACTACCATCCTCCGATCCAACGTAGACTTTGCCATCCGCAACAGCAGGAGAAGACCACACTCGCCCCATTGTTGCGTAGCTCCATATCAGCGAGCCAGTTGAAGCATCCAAACAATAAACACCACCATTCATCGATCCTACGTAGACTTTGCCGTCTGCAACAGCAGGAGAAGAAAGCACCATATAGCCTATCGCGTCGCTCCACAGCTTAGCCCCAGTAGAAGCATCCAAACAATAAACACCACCATCCCACGATCCTACGTAGACTTTGCCGTCGGCAACAGCAGGAGAAGACCACACCTCACTGCCTGTTGAGTAGCTCCACAGTTTGGCTCCTGTAGAAGCATCCAAACAATAAACACTACCATCACACGATCCTATGTAGACTTCGCCGTCTGCAACAGCAGGAGAAGAAAGTATCACCCAAGCGCCTGTTGCGTAGCTCCACAGCTTAGCTCCAGTTGAAGCATCCAAACAATAAACACTATAATCGTTTGAGCCTACGTAGACTTTGCCGTACGCAACAGCGGGAGAAGAGTCCACATAACTGCCTGTTGTGTAGTTCCATAGTGTGTGGTTTGTGGTTGGCGCTGTAGAACTCGAATAGCCAGAATGCGAAAGGTCGTGGCGAAACATCGGCCAACCGTAGTATAGATAGAGTGACCCATATTGAACCATCAGTGGATAGCGGTCGGGATTGTCGCCATTGAGGACGTAAGGTGTATCTCCTATACCATCGCTGCCTGGTTCATCTTGGTTTGGACCACAATGTTTGTCGGTGCCTGTGTAGTCGCTCCAATAGTTGCCGCCAGAAGGATAACCATCATCCCAAATATCCGCTGAGTCGCTGGAGGAATAGACTTGGACGTTATTGTTGACAAAGTTGTTATGGAAAATGTTGTTATAGTTTGAAGAAAAGTCAAGAAAGATGCCATAGTCGTTGTTTGTTATGTTATTTCTAGAAATGCTGTTGTTCGAAGAATAGTAGAGATAGATGCCAGGACCCTTGTTGTCTGTTATGTTGTTTCCATCTATGCTGTTATAGTTTGAAGAAGAGCCAAGATAGATGCCAGCACCGTTATTCTCTGTTATGTTGTTTCCAGAAATTCTGTTGCCCAAAGAAGAGCCAAGCAAGATGCCAATCGAGCTGTTTGTTACGTTGTTTCCAGAAATGCTGTTGCCTGAAGAAGAGTAAAGCCAAATGCCAATCTCGTTGTTTGCTGTTATGTTGTTTTCAGAAATGCTGTTGGCTGAAGAAGATTCAAGATAGATGCCATCGTAGTCGTTTGTTATATTGTTTTCATCTATGCTGTTGTATGAAGAATTGCTGAGGTAAATGCCATAATACTCAAAATCTTTGATTTCCATGTTCTTGATTGTCACGTTGCTTCTCCCTATCAGGGCTATTCCTTTTCCGCTTCCTGTACCTTGAATCGTGTAGCCTGCCCCATCAACCATAATATTGTCTCTTTCAATTACAATCTCATCATAAATGTTGTCAGTAAAAGTGTAAGTGATATTTTCAGCTGTAGAAATCGGGGCTGTCGGCGGGTCTATGCTGCCGTCAGCCCTTATGTAAATGGCAACGCTTGCCCGTACTGGTTCAATATTAAATGTAAATGTCAACGTGCCAACTAGAAGCATCAATAGAACAAATCCAGAAAATACCCCACGCATTTTCCTTCCTTTCCTCTGTTCTATTATCGTTCAGCTGTCAGATATGAGTTGTGGAACTATATTCTATTGCATATTACAGCATAGCTTGGATTCTTTCCTGCTTTTCTGTTCTGCACTTTCGACATAATGTTGATAGCTAGTTAGACAATACGAACCTCTAGGGTGTCTTAGCCGCGCGCTTACGGAACGGACTATTGCTATGATTAATGCTTTGCCGAAGAAGTATGGAGACAATCTGTTCAGCACGAACCCTCATACTTTTGACAGCACCTTCAACTACACTAGAAAGGCTTTAGCCGACAAGTTACAGAACCCCAACATTCTCCTAATACACTTCCATACGTTCCGATATTTGCGGGGAAGAAAGGAATATAGAAAGCATAAGGATGCCTACGAAGCCAAATACCTCTTGGGACACAAGTCAATCCTCAGCACCCAAAGATATACGGAAGGCGAAGAATTTGAGGGAGACGAATACTATTCAGCAGAGGCTAAGACCAAAGAAGAAGCAAAACAACTCATAGAAGGTGGATACAGCTACGTGACTGATGTAGACGGTGCCAAACTGTTTAAAAAGCCCAAGTGAATGCCATGCTAAAAAGCGGAAGGTTTTGTTGGAGACAGGAAGCTTTTAATCAAAAACTACGCACTAAAGACTTAATTCAATAAGAGAGTAGCATCCAGCAAAAAAAAGCAGCAACGTACGCTTCAACGAAGTGGCCCGGAGAAGCCCGGTGGAGGGAAGATGTCTTTCCGCCGAATGTAGTGGACAAGCATAGCGGGCTTTGGACCCGCTGACGAGAGTTCGAATCTCTCCCGGGCTACCAACAAACCGTTGCGATTTAATCGTATTTTTGTATGCGCGCGTGTTAGCTATCTTTGCAGTTTTATGACTAACTTGAAATGCTTTGGCTCTTTTGGGTTGGCAAAGACCTTGCAAGCTTCCAGAATGGCCGCGCAGTGCTTGCATTGAAAGAAGGTCGATTCGCGTTTTGCGATGAGCCAAAAGCCTTCAGCAGATTTGCACTCTGGACAAGCCCCTGGCGATTTGCGGAAGTTCTCAATTTCCCCCAAGCTCAACCTTTCTCCCGAACTATTTAGAGTCATGGTCCGATTTATCCCTTATGTAATACTGCTCTAGTACGTCCTTCCAGAAAACTGCTAGCTAACGGGTGGTCTGACGTTTGGGAATGAGTTTTACTTCCCAAAACCCAAAACTCCCTCTTTTTCTTAGACTTTCCATGTTTGGATGGTATTTCTTTCCTTTCTTGTTGCGCATTGTTATGATTCAGCATCAGGGCAGATGTGTAGGCTAGTCTTCGTCGGTCTCTTCAGTGTCAGGTTCCCAACCGACACAGAAAAGTGTCCCGTCTGGATTCGTTACAAGCGTACGCCTCAGTTTCATCCTACGCCGTTTGCACTCCCGCCTTTCATATAGAGCCTCACCATAAGTAGGGCGCGTGCGCAGCGGCCCTACTATTAGCTGGGGCGGGGCTCTTCACTATAGAAAACCTCAACCATGCCACCGTAATTTCGCCACTTGTGAAAACGAAGTCTGCACAGCAGTGGCTTCTTCAATGAATCCTCACCAAACATGCCCTATTAAGACAGCAGGATAAAAGAGTTTTTCGCAGCGCACACTAAGTCTTTTTATGCGTGCGCGTGCGTGCCCGCGCGGCTAAAACGCTTCAAGCGTGTCTGATTAGGAAAACTTGAACTCGTCATATTGATTTTGGCATGGTTTTCCATACAAGACTTTCATGCTTTTTCTGTTCGGATAGAAGATTACTGAACGTAATGTGCTGGCGTCCATGTCATGGCGACAAATAGTGAGAAACGATGGTTTGTTGTTTTCGCCATGGTCGCGTAGAATCGCGGCTATTTTGCTCTCGTCCACTTTCTCCCTGCCCTTCAGCAGTTCTTGTGCTCGCTTCAGCCTTTGCTCACTAGATTCATGGACTCTGACTCCAACGTCTTCTTTCCGCACGTCTTTACCAAAATAGACAGCGTTACGAGGTATTTCATGCCTTTGCATCTCATTTGATTTGTAATGGTTAGTGTTGATAACCTGACCACCTGTCGTGTCACTCGTCGCGGAATGGTTAGAAGTGATTTCAACGGTCTTGATGTTGCCCTCTGCGTCAGCTATTGTCAGGACAGCGTCATGCCCACCACGTTTCGTTTTCACTATGAACTTCGCCGCCTCATCCGCGTTCTTACAGGTTTCGAGCATCTCCTGCAACGCCATTGAAAGAGGCGCATAACATTCTGGTTCATCAAGCGTGAATGCAAGATTATACGTTACAGTCAGACCAAACTCGTTCATGCCATCCAACACTCCCGCCAATGGAGCCATCTTGCATCCGAGAGTTGCGTAGCCCTCTTTCGGTTTTGTCTCGCACGTCAACTGGTACGGTTCCAGAACGTTTAGGTAGTCAAAGTTTTTGCCAACAATCGTTTCCCCCGTTGTCGTGCGGCCGGGACCAAACGCCAATGTCGAACAAGCCTCAACCCGATAACTTGGCTTGCCGATCAATAACTCCATTCCTTGCAGGAAAAATACGGTAGACAAGCTTATTTCAGCACCTTCGGCAATTCCACTTAGTCGTTGTGCCTGTCTAGGGTAATACTCAAACACATCCCTCTTCAATAGCCCCTCGGCTCGACGTTTAGCCAATGTAATAAATAATGACGTGGGTAACAAACGGGGTTTCATCAGTTTAACAAATTCATAGTTCGGGATCTTCTCCAAGGCTTCGCGTATCTGCTGACGACCAGCCCGCCCCTGTTGAACCCCTACTTCATGATGACTGCCTGTGAAAGCATGCAACCTCACATGTGTCACATCAGGCACCTAGTTTACCTTGTTACAGAAGTTGCTTATAATGTAGGTTCAGCTATAACTTTCTTCCGCAAAATTGTAGACTGAACAGTGCCATGTGATGTGTTGTGTGTGTGAATGTGTGTTTGTTATGTGTGCATGTTTTAGTTATGTGTGTGAGGAGAGAGAGTAAGAGTATTAGAGAGAGTAAGAGAATACGAGAGAGAAAGATAAAACTCTACCCCCAAACCCAAAAGTATCTAGTCATTCTTCCGAGCAAGGGGATAACTGACCTCAAATTAGCGCGCGCGCACCAAGGATTGGACAAAACTATTTTTCATTCGGATTTTATGTGAAAGCTATTCGGATAAGAACAAAACGAATGAAGCATCCTTTGAAGCATGATTCTTTTTCTGACTCTGTTTCTGTAGTGGTTGACGTGGTAATAACGAAACATGAAAACGAAAGGGGTTCTGTCAAAGCTCAGACATAATATATCAAGGTGAGCTAGGCGAAGATAAGACGGGACAAGCCAAGACAAAACCGAGACAAGGAAAGTCAAGATAATCACAAGAAGTCTAGAGCAGCTAGGTCAAGTGAAGACAAGAGAAGGGAAGCCAAGAGAAGCTAAGTTAATTCCGTTGGAGGTTAATGAAGTCAAGATAAGACAATAACGAAAAGGGAAGTAAAGGCTAGGTAAGTGATGGGAAGGAAGGTCAGGATAAGAAAAAGTTAAGACAAGAGAAAAGGGAAAATAGAGAGATGTATGTTGTGAATTCTACAGTTAGTTTATTTGTGCTATGCTTTGTATTTCAAGAGTTCCGCGTCTTTTTGGTCCACATGCGAGCCGTTCAAGACTTCCTAAGAGTTTAAGAGTCATATCGTTGGGTAATTTGTTCGCCATTACTGAAACTGTGATGTCAAAGGATGCTTTCTCGACGTATTCAAAGAACACTTCGGTTTTTGCTTCTTTCACAAAGAATGGGTGCATTTTCACTTCTGAGCCTTCAGTCACTTCAAACCAATCAGGAGAGACAGTTATCCCCCCGTTGTCAATAAAGGATAATGCACCGAAGTATTCGCTGCCTTTCTGATTCCAGCTCAGGGTTCTTGCTGCTGCTCTGAACATGCCATTAATGTAGCCTCTAGGACCACCAAGTGGAATAAGCACATGTCCATTCTGGCGCGGAAAACAATGACAGTCCTTGAGGACTTGACGAGTCTTTTTTGTATCTGTCGTTTTGGCACTATCTAGCTTCGCAGTTTGTTTTCCTCTAGTTTGTTCTTCATTGCCAATTTCCGTGTCAATAACATGCCAAACATTCCCGTTCAAAGTAACTTCTTTCTGTGCCCAATCGCCATGAATATTATGCAGAATCCCTTTGACCTTGAAGGATGCCAAAGTATCTTTCTTAAGAAGTTGCCGTGCTTCTTGCGTTACATAATGTTGGCGTGGTTCTTGAATTACAGAAGAATCTTCCATTTTTTAACCTCCAACCTCCATTATTGTTCCATACTGTATATATTCGTTACGGTATCTTACGGTACTCTCTCAAACTAGATTAGATAACAAAAAGAAAAGGGAGTTTTGATTAGCGTTCTCAAAACTGCATTAGGCACAGAAGGTTTGATCATAGCAAGCTTTATGAGATATTGCGACAGGTCGATGTTTTCCGTTGTGTTGACTGAACACTTTGTCACCAATCTGAAATGCCTTTTTGCATACACGACACTCATCACGTCCTCGATGTCTTAAGTAACTGATAGACCGCTTTGTGAGCCTATACAGTTGTCCGCCCCTAATTTTCATCAGGTTCACGCTCACGTCTTTTTCGGTGTGTCCATGTCCGCCATTAGTTTTGAAAGGTTCTCGTTTAGAGCGTTCAGAAATCCTCTAATGCCTTTGACGTTCTCGATACATTCAGCGAGACTTCCGTGATCTTCAGGTTTTTCCATGTAGTCAATAAGGTTAAGGATTGTTGCATGTTGCAGTTCAAGACTTCTTTTGAAAATGTGGACAAGCTCATTCAGTTGTTTCTCTTTCATGCTTCCACGCTCTAAGGACTTGACACGTTCACGGTTATTGCGATGCTCGCGGGATCAGGTCCAGCGGTAAAGGTATATCCGACGTAGAGGGGATAACTTCCCGAAGCGACGTTCAGCATAGTATAGGACAGCGCACTCTTATCGATCAGTCCTGTGTACGCGGGAGAACCATTCGCGTATAGTTGCACAGTACAAGCAAAAGCGGTGAACGGGGACAAATCGCTCGAATTCGCGAAACTGATCGTCACGTTTGCTAAAGCGGGGACGGTCAAGGTACTGTTCGCATTGACGGGAACTCCGTTATGTGATGGTCCAGATCCCCCCGTTTGATTTTCAAGGATTGCACCGTTATTGTCCGCTGTCATGTTCATGCTAATGGACGCGCTCAAAGAAGCACCTGGAACGATTTCCCCGTGAAAAGTGATGCTGTTCAAATATGCACCGAGTCCGAGACTTACGAGAGCAATCAAAGCGCAAAGAGCTACAGCGACACCGATTATTGTCTTCTTTTTCATGTTCTTTCCTCTGAACATAGAAGGACGGATGCTCTTTATTAGTGATACGGTACAGTACCGTAACGATAATTAAAGGATCCATGGAACTGTAGTGTACCGAAAATAAAGGAGAAAAGAAGAATGAACAAACAAGCAAATTCCGCAATACTAGCCATATCAATGCTAATCGCTACCATCGCGATATTAACCATGCCCACAGTTAACGCGACAGATACTCCGACCTTCATTGTTTCCCCAACACCCCAAAATAGTTGGTACAGTTCAACAGGATGCCCGACAAGTGTTAACATCACAGTGGCTAACGTGACATCAGGCGCGGGATTCCAGTTTGGAATGTTCTGGGAAAACACCTATCTTAACTGCGATAACGTCCAAACATACATTCCTAATGGATGGAATAACGACAGCACCCTCCAAATTACCGCAGGAATTGATAATATTTTCAATGACACATATGGATACTACTTGTTCGCAATTTTCGACGCTACTGATAATCCGTACAATGGAACGTACACTATCGCGACCATGACTTTCCATCAACTATTGAATACAACCGGAACTACACCATTATCCTTTTCAGATATAGACATAGCCGATTTAGATGGAAATTCAATTCCATCCGCCTCAACAGATGGCTCCATCAATATGTATCCTAATGCCATACTCGTGAACGTGACCGCTGATGGAAGCACAATACAGAACTTTCCATACCCCACAGACTGGACAAACTGGAATTGTAGCAAAGCGAATGATGGCGATACAAGCTATGTAGCTTCAAACGAAGAAGATCAAAACAGCTATAATGACTTGTACGTAGCAAATTGTTCATGGATACCTCAAAACGCAACAAGCGTCACTGTATCCGTACACATGATAATACGATCCACATCAAACTTGCACAAAGCAATTGTTGCAACAATTCTGAAGGCTACTTCAACAGGGACAGTCTATGGTGGCAACACTAACCCCAGTCTTGCATACCAAGATATCTCCACGACCTTCAACATAACAGCAAGCGACGGTTCAGCTCTGCAAATAGGCGCACATATCATGTCTGGAAAACACCAAAGTGGCGGGATATGGTACTATTATCCAGGACGTTGCACCGAAGTCTATGCGATTGTCTCTTGGAGCTAAGGGGTTAGAAATATGAAAACCCCTAAAATGAACAAGACTATAGCAACATCAACAGTGATATTGCTACTTTGCCTATCTGTCATAACTGTCTTCAACATTGAAAGCATACCTTTGGCCAAAGCAACAGTAACTCCTCAATATTACATACTCAAAGCCAATTTTCATGCTCATACAACCTACAGTGATGGCAATTATACACCAACAAATTTAGTAGACATCTATTCAAGTGCAGGATATGACAGTCTAGCCATTACAGACCACAACACTACTGATGGTTACTCCGAAGCTAAGACCGAAGGGGACGCTAAAGACATAGTTATCATAAGAGGCGAAGAAGTTACAACGAAATGGACAAATAACAACACCGAACACTGGTTAGGACTTTTCATAACAAGCGTCGTATCGCCACCGATACCCTGTGTCGACCCAACACCTTATCTTGACCAAGTAAACGCTCAAAGCGGCTTGAACATCATAGCCCATCCTTGGACCATAACTCAGTCACCTTGGAATGCCACTTATGTACTAAATCAAAGCGTATGGTACTCGTATTTTGGCAATACTACACAGCAAAATGGATGGGAAGGAAGCGGATACGCACAGAACAGCGCAAGTTCAGAGGTCACAGCTATCGCAAATGAAGGGTACACTGTATTATTCGACCATGATTTTCATGGCACTACAAACGACATTGCTAAACTAACATCGTTTTGGACGTATGTTATGGCTGCAAACAAAACTGAAGCTGGCGTTAAAGACGCATTGTTGAACCATAGAACAGTTGGTTGCTATAGTGACGGTCTATACGGATCAGCAGCTAATATAGCCTTATATCACAAGTTAAAGGCAGATGAAGTGTACGCCAATTTCAATTCTCTAATCAACAATTCGACCATATGGAGACAACCTCAAGGACTCAGCGACAAAGGAAACACTATCTACGGATACTGGATAAGAGAAAATCAAACTGTAGGATGCGACATCAACCATGACGGGAAAATAGGATTAGGAGATCTTGCCAGGTTGGCCATAGCGTATAATACAGTTCCAGCTAATTCAACATGGAATCCTTACGCTGATATCAACTGTAATGGGCAAGTTGCACTTTCAGATCTTTCACTTCTAGCCCAACACTATAACCAACATGGATCAAGCCTTCCTGCAAAAGTCGTTATGCTCGACGGTTGCATACATGGAAGGGAAGCTGAATCTGCAACGCTCCTCTACAATCTTGCTTTGTTCCTAAGCAATTCATCAGATCAAAGGGCATACGATATGATACACAGCACACAATACTTCATTATACCAATCGTGAACATTGACAGATTCGGAACACCTGATTCAACAGGAGCCGGAACTAGAAAAGACGCAAACGAAGTGGACATAAACAGTAATTTCGCCTATAACTGGAGCAACGCGGGAAGCTCAGATCCAGCCAACTATACTTATCGTGGTCCTTCAGCTAACAGCGAAAACGAGACGCAGATACTAAGAAACATCTTCACCAAAACCCTCTATTCTGGAAACAACGCATCCAACGCTGTATATATCGACCTTCATTGTGGAGGCGGATGGACTAGTTACAACGGTACTGTCTATGATACCGTATGGGACAATGAAAATCAAAGCGATTTGACTACAGAAGCGATATTTTGGCAATATTACACGACAATCTGCAACAGATACAACACGACAGACATCTATGCCCACGAAACAGGAAATACCCAAGAGACAAACACGCCAGGCGCAAGTGTGAATGACTTAGGAAACTCTACGCATATTCCGTCAGTAGTAATTGAACTGTTCAATGATTTTAACAACTGGACAGCACATCATCCTACATCTCAGCAGCTTAACGGATCAATGCTTGAACAGATAAAATGCTTCGTAGAAGGAGCAGAGAACTTCCTCACTAAAAACAACTATGAACCAGTAATAATTCAAGAATCAGGATTTGACAACAATTTAGACGGAACGGCCTTGACTGTTAACGGTACGGTTGTCGCCACCAAATTGAGTGACTTCCCATATATCACAGTGGTCCAAAAAGGAGACACATTAAACTGCACATACCCCGACATAGCAACAAGCAACTATACCTATGAGAGCGAACATGTTGAACAATACAGGTTCTTCTCTTGGCAAAATTTTGGGTCATTAACGAATATCAACGCACCAGTTTATGCTACCATGACATATTTAATTCAATGGCGACTCGTTGTTTCTGAAGATGGCGGTGTGCTTGCTTATGACACACCAAACCCAACAAACGGTTATCATTGGTATGACAATAACACACAAATAAACTGCACCACTTCAGGAGATTTTCTTTACCAAAACAACGAATACACAATTAGCATGTGGGGTTCTAACTATCACTACCTTGACGGAACAGAGTACACAGGTAACATATTCTACACAACATACGTGGTACTTACTTTCACAAAACCATATTGGCTTCAATGGGCATACGTGTACGGTTGACCATATAACCAAGGAAGACTCAACAACACAAAGCTCCATTTTCCCTTTTTTGTTGCTTATTTTCTCAAAGAAAATGGTTTATTAGGATCACTTACATCATATATTTTGAGGAAGGGAGGACCGTGAAACACTTAGTTTATGGTATCCTATCGTTTTCTCTGGTTTTCTTAATGATTGTTGGAAATATCAGAGTCTTTGTTAAGGCACAAGAAAATCCCTCTAGTGTTCTAATACCTGGAGATCTCAACAATGACGAAAGAGTAAACCTGAAAGACTTGGTGATACTTGCATTGGCTTTCAAAAACTACAATTCAATCGCGGACATAGATGGAAACGGTTACGTCAACCAGATAGATGTGAGAATACTCAGCGAATTTTACGCGCATGGGATTCCTCAAATTCTCAGTTTTTCAACTGACCTTCCAAGAGATGAGAGGCTTCTATCAGGTATTATGACTGTAAAGATTACTGTTGAACATGCGGAACGGTGCGTTCTATCATACACGATTCTATACGTTCCTGGTCCCGCCCCAGATTTGTCGCCTAATTTTAATGGAACAAATTGGATAAACGAAACAATGACGAGGAACGGAGACACTTTCACTGCAACAATTAGTACAGTTTGGATGCCTAGTCAAGGCAATACAGACGCACCTTCAACCACCGTTTACTTTAAAGCAATTGCTTACGACAGCTTAGGATATTCAAACCAAACAGCAACATTCCCCATCTACCTATATCCACATCATTAATCCCCTTTTTCTCTCGGCCCGATACGTGGAGTCTAGGGAGTCAAACCTTGACCGTCGCGTACTGTCCGTTTAATCGTTTGCATCTGTCACATTCTTTCAAAGCATCAATCTTGTCGTTATGATACAGCACCGTGTTATAGACTGTTGAAAGACTTCGTTCAGTTTTGACTGCGAGTTTATTGAAACTCAAAGGATCTCCCTTGTTTCCCGTCTTTCTCATGTCTATGATTCGGACGTGTTCTCTATCGCTGATATGTCCCGCTTTCATATCGAGATCAGGAGCTTCCGTATGTTCAACTTCAATATTCAGCAGTTTGAAAAGGTTCTCGTTCTCCCGCTTATGCCAGGGGGGACAAGCGAAATATCCACGTCCGATGCTTGCGTAACGCGAGATCACAATAAATTGATCCTTTGGCATCCTTGTGATGCTGAAGGGTTTAAACAAGCTATAGAGAAACTGAAGGTCTTTCGGAAGTCCTTCTTTTCCACATGCTTTTATGAATGTGTAGTCAGCGAGATCCCGAATATCTGCATCGACGCTTTTCGATTTAATGCTGTCCCCGCAGAGCGCATATCCCATGTGACGCATTTGACGAAGAAGGAAAGTCATAGTTGCTTTTGCCTTATATTGATCTTCTCCAATGCTCAAACGGGAGAATAACAAGTTCGCCATTTCACGGATAATTAAGCACCAAAGATGATCCCATGATTCTCGTTTCCAAAGTTCTTCCATAATCGTCTTAATTGCTCGATTCTCTTCAAGTAACGTACTATAAAATGCGGAAACCGTGATCACTACTTTATGTCCCTTCATACTTGACAGCTTGAAATCGCTGACTTTCACGGAAGGCCAACGAGAATGAACTTTCACGCTGTCCCCCGTCAATAACAAGACTCCCTCTTTGTATGGGCTTCTACACCAGGACAAGCCTTCATTATCGCGACTTCCAAAAAAATCCAGAATCTTTGAATGTTTGTCTTGTTCGCTGTAGTGAGTCGCGAGAGCTTCACACAAAGCACTTTTCCCCGTTTCTTTTCCCCCCACAATCAAATTAGCGTTTGGTTTTCCATAGTCCATTTTCTCGGAGAAACGGATCCAGCGTCCCTTAACCAGAATCGGCAAGGGAGCTTTTGTCATTTCCTCATAACTGATCGGTTTTTCCGCTTCAGTCATTCCCGCTCCTTTTTCCCCGACAACCATAGAAGGATTATCTTCGCTCAATCAGATCCCTCTTGTTAGAAGTCGGGATTCTTTGTCATGTCTTCGCGTTCTCTCATAGCATTGACGTTTTGAATCACAGTCGCGGAGCGGGGACTTATGTCGCGGTCCATGAAGCATTTTCCAAGAATCAGAAATCCGTCTTTCCAGACGTGTTTTTGAAGGACATCATGTAAGAAATGGACAAGCATTTTCACATCTATCGTTTCCGTTTCTGTTTCCATCACATCTAAAAACCGTTTCAGCGACTCCAAGTCTTTCGGTTCGTTCAACGCTTCAAGCTCGATTTTCTCTTTATCCTTAGACTTTTCCTTGTCTTTCTTATCCTGATCTTTCGGTTTCTCTTTGTTCTTCTCCTTCTGTTCTTCAGCTTTCCGAACTATGTCGTCCGTCCTGAGAATCCAACTTTTCGCGCTTGCGTTCCATCTTCCCCAACCATGAATAGCTTGTCCAAGTCTAGGGAAGTCAATGCTTCGAGCGTATGGAGCGGAGATTTCATAAATCGCTTCATTAACCAGGTCTTGGCGATCTTTCAAATCCGCGACGTACTCAACAAGAGAACCCGCCTTTATTTCAGAAGTTATTAAGTCGTGAAACTGCATCAAAAGTTTTATGCGATGTTCAAGTTTCTGGTCTTTGAGAATGTCGATTCCGAGCTTATGAAGGGATTTCTCAATCTCTTTTTCTTCCTTGTCGTCAGAGGATCCGAAAAGGTTCTTTGCTCTCTGCATCCAGGACGGTTTATCAACCATAGCTTATTTTCTCCGTCGCGCAAATAGGAAGCTCACCATGAACACCGCGCAAACTGCGATAACGATTATGAGAACCGTATTGTTCGAGATCCACGTTCTCACATCTTCGTTTGAACTAAACTCGTAGATCGCGAAGATTCCGAGAATCAAGAGAGCTAGTCCAATCGTCACTTTGATCCATGGCCTCGTTCTGTATTCGCTGACAGCTTCCTCGATTTCCGTGTGTGCGGAAAGAACTGTCAGCAATTCTTCAAGGACTAATCCAGAGACTCGCCTAGTTCTTCCCAAGACTCCCCGAAACTCGTTCTTGACCTGGTGATCTTCTCCTTCAATCTCGATTAACTCTTGATGTGCATGGAATCCGTATCGTTTCCATTCCACATTTTCAATTTTGAGCTTGTCATTCTCTCTTTTCAACGCATCGATTTCTGCACTAGGGACTTGAATCCCTTTTTCTGTCGTCGGTTCTGCGTCAACGGTCACGGGATCAGTCGCGAGATAATAGTCTCTTGGAGCTTCCGCGAGAACAAAAATGGGGATCGGTTCAAGATGATCTATTACGGTTTGACCGACTTTCGGAGTCCAAACCGTCAGCGTCGCGGTTCTTGGATGGTCAACGCTATAACCGCGAAACACCGCCTTTCCAGGAAGCGCAATAATTCTTTTCTCCCAAGGAAGCATATGCTCGATAACAATTTGACGCACATTCCGAAAACGCTTATTCTTTAAAGGTTCTCCAAGAGTCAATGGAGTCTCATAAATCTGATGTACCTTGTCGATAATTCTGGAATGAACACCATCAGATGGTTCTTTGACGAATAAATGCAGTTTCGCGTTTAAGGGACGAACAATCAAAAGAATATAAAGGTACTTGGAAGCGGTAATTCTGAAGACGTATTCTGTTCCTAGAATGAAGATTCCCGTGAAGATGCATCCCCCCCAAAACAGATAAGGACGATATTCAGGGGGAATGACATTCGTATTCATAAGGACCATTATTCCAAGCAAAGCGAAAACGGGAATATCCTCGAAAATCTGATCTCTGTCCATGCTTTCAAATCCTCGGTTTCTGTAGCTTATTCGGATCTGGTTCAGAAGGTTTGTCCGGTTCTGAAGGTTTCGCTGTTTCTGGTTTCTTCGAGTCAGGAGTTATGAAAGCGACACTAATTTTCGGATCCTTAAATTCCCCGTTCAAATCCATGTCCGCATGAATGTTCACTTCAACTTTGCATTTTTGGAGAGCTTCAATGACCTTGTTCTGCATGACCGCCTTGATCGCTTCCCCTGGTTTCTCGATTGGAACTATCTGTCTTGACGGTGCTATAACTTCAGGTTCAAGTGGTGCTTCAGAAGGCAAATCTTCAGGTTTCGGTTCATCCTTGTTTAAGTCCGTGAAAATCTTTTCTTCGCTGACAAGCGGGACTTCTGGTTTCTCTTGACGAAAAGAACCGTTCAAGTAATAGTAGAAGGACAAGCTCATTCCAGGAGCGGAAGGAACAAACAGAATCAAATACACAAGGATCAACGGTGTTCCAGGTCCATAACGGAAAATGCTGAAGCTAATCAACGTGGAAACCGTCAAGGTCAATAGGATCCCGAGAATCAGGACGGTCTTCTTATTCATGGTCTTGGACTCCCCGAATCGTTAAAAGGTACTGTCCGTTTTCTTCTTTGATCAGCTCTTGTTTGACGTGCTTTTCTTGAAAGGGACAGAGAACATCGACAAAGCGGGGATTGATCGTAATGGCAAAGCTGTTAGGTCCATGTGAAAACAGTTTTCTTGTCGGTTGATCGTCGGAAGCATACAATTTTCCGTTGATAACGATGTGTTTAAGGTCTTTTTCGTTGACCATTCCCTTATGAGGATCCCAAATCGTGATGTTAACATCTCTCTGCATCCACTCGCGAAATCGTTTCCACAAAGAAGGTCTATGCAAATCTTCAAGCTCTCCGCGTATGCTTGACTGAATAACAAGTATCAGTCCATATGCTCAACGCCATATGTATGCGCTCAGCATATGCTTCATATGACCATATATTTATTCATTACGCGAGCATACCGTACTATACGTTCTAAAATGTCCGTCCAAACATCAACCAGGTTTTCAAGGACTGAGGGAAATGAGCCGATGCACCCCCTTCCTTTCAGGACGGACCGACAAACAGCGGGGGCAAAAGGGACTCAAAGAGTCAAAACAAGGGATGATCAAACATGAAAAATGAACATATCTTAATCGCTGTTTTGCTCATAGTAATCGCGGGAGCGTCCCTCGGATATGTCAACCTGAGAAACGGAAGCATCACTTCAAACCCAAACGCACAACCACAAACGACGGGAGTCCCCTATCAAACTCCGACACAAACTCAAACGCCTTCAGGCACGACAGCACCAGATGCACAATTATACTTTGAAGTAACTGACGCAATCGCATACAGCGACGTAGCATCCACGACATACGTTGATGTCGCAAAAGCTCAAAGCGGAATCTTCAACTTCCTACAGCTCTTCGACACAAAAGCACAAGCATCCAATCCACAAGCCATGAACAGCATGGTCAGCGACGGAAGCACCTTGATAATCCACATCGGAAGCACCGTCACACCTACACACGGAGCGGGATATTATGACGGATGGTACTACTGCGTCGCTCACGTCGGAAACCCAATCTATCAGATGGACTATTCAGATTTTGTCAGTGCTTCAAGTTTGCCTAGCTACACATACACCGTCAGTCAAACCGCTCTAGGAAGCGATCCGATTGTCGGATATGTATCCTGGACTTCGGGAACAACTCCGTACTGGAATCTCGGAAAACTCTACATCTTTCCGCGCATAAGCACAGATTCAACGGAATCAGTCTCGTATCAGGCCACGACATTAGCAACTCTAAGCGATGGTTCAACATGGGTCAACGTCAATACACGCATAACCGCAAACGCGACTCTGGCCAGCACAAACGAACAACTGACTTTCAGCATGTACGCGAAATACTCAAACCTCGGATATGGTTTCCCCATGCTCGTAGTTGGAAGCAACGGAGCAATCATAGAATATCAAACATACATCGTATTCACAACGTCGATGCTTTCAATCGAGACACCTTCAGGATGGAACCTTCTGGGTGACAGCACCTTATACGCTGAAAAAGGATTCTACAGAGCAATCGGTCCGTTCTTCGCTCCAAAAGGCGGAACTATGTCTTTCCAGATTTCAATTCCAATCGATTCGTCAAACGCTCCCACAGCTACAAAATACAAATTCAGCTTTTGGGTAATCGACATGCAGAATCCAAACAGTCTCCCAGGTGGAAGCATGCACACAACGATCCCGACAGCATACGGATTCATCTATCAGTACGGACTTGCCGCATGTGAACAAACATACGCGTACACTACAGGAAGCGGTGCTTCAGCGACTTCACAGCTTCAAGCCTACTTAACGACTCCATAAGACACGGTGAAGGACATGAAGTTTAAGCCGATTTTGTTCTTCATACTTCTTTTCTTTGCGATCGCCTACTTTATGAGCATGGCAAATCCGTATCTGCCGAACACGGGAAATCCGACGTTCAACTATCTTGAAACAGGCGGAATCAGCGCGTTTCTCATAATTCTGATATGGGAAAAGTGGCTACGCAAGGAAAGCGGTGAAACTGCTCGCGACGGATAAACCGTCCCTTTTTCTCTCTTTGTTTGCATGGTGACTTTTGACATGAACTTGAACGGTCTTCAGCTTCTCGGTCTAGCATTGGTGATGTTAGCTGTCGGGGGACAAGCCCTCATTCCTGGAAGCATCGTCTATTACAGTTCAGTCGCGCCTTCAGCGTCCTTTTCACCTTCAGGAACTACTCCGAACAGTCCGTTCTATCTTCAAGCCTACGGGACTTTCACATGTATGGCTTTACTCGCGGGGATGCAAACCGCAGAAGTCACAAACGCAACGGTTCAAATAAGCATCTGGACGGGATCCGTTTGGAACGTAGTTGGAACGTTCACTTTGACGTATGTCACGACTTCAATGGGAATTCTCTGGTACGAATACAACTTCACAATGGGAGCTTCAGGAAATCTGTACGCTCTTAGCTATTTGGTGCAAACTATCGATGTTGGATCCTTCAGCACAGTTACTTACATCGCGACACAAACGAATCTGGGGTATTTCTGCATCAATGGAATCTTTGCTTCAAACATCACGACGATGCGAGTTTCCAATCCGACTTTGACTTTCACGTACACCGTCAATGCGAGCGGAGTCAGCTACGCGAACTTTGCGGTTTTCATCAAAGTCTTCAACGGATCAACTCAGCTCACACAAGTGAATCTAACTCCCCCCGTGAATGGAAATCCTCCTGCGAACTTCACAGGATCCTATACGCTTCCCGCACAAGGAACATACACGCTAAACGGATACGTCACTTATAACAGTGCAACGACACAACAAATGTCCATCGTCGCTCCATGGGGAGATCTCAGCGCGTCACTAAGCGAAGTGAGCTTCAGCGACTTCTACCTGATAATGACCATTTTCGGAATCGCGTTCATCTTACTCGGTGCAAGGAAAAAGAAAGCGACGGAGAAATAGTTCCCCTTTTTTTAGTCGGGAAACAATCCACGCGAAAGAATGAAAAGCTATGATCCAGCACGACAGAATCAGTCAAACTTTCATCGTGTTAGCGAGCTTTATGTTCGTTTATCTATTCACGATTGCGGGATCCGCTGTCGTCCTCTTTCCCTTGATGCTTCTGGTTTTGGGAATTGTTCTTCACCGTTTCGTCCAGAGAAAAGGCAAAGACACGGACGACTTTGACGATACGGAAATAGCGAATGAACATCTCTGGAAGAATTTCTTGTTTTACACAGTCGTCGCTTTGTTCGGTGTTTTCATGGTCAGCGAAGCGATCAACGTTCTTCCTTTGAGCATGAACACGGGACTAACGGGATTCTATCTTTTGCTGTATCTCGCTCTTATGGGAATCGCAGAAGAAGAATTTTTCAGGGGATTCATCACAGATTATCTTCTGTCAAGTCTTCCCAATCGGTATGTTGCACTTTTTCTTTCAGCGGGGATCTTCATGGTCTATCACTTTGCCGTTTATGGAACAGTCTTCGCGAGTCTAATCTACGTTTTCGCGGGGGGAATGATCTTGTCCTGGACAGCGTACAAAACACGTCATATCAGTCCTTGCATGGCGGGACACGTCTTAAACAACGTCGGAGCATACTTCGCGCAAAACGGAAGCGTCCAGGCTTCAGCGGGAATCAAATTCATCGTCAAAGTAATTTTAAAGGTGATCTGAAATGAGCTTTGAAAAACAAAAGAATGTTGGAACATGGATTAAGAAGAACGCGAAATACCTAGTAGTCATGGCCTTCCTTTATCTATTGGTTGGGACTCCCTTTGGAATGACGATTCTCGGAGTTGTGAATCCTGGTTTTCCAGGAGCGCAAAGCGCATGTGACGGAGTTATGTTCAAAGATTTCTCAGGATGGACGGGGACAAACGTCTTTTACAATGCTTCCGACGCTCAAACGGGAGATCTTGTCAGTCATGGAGTTGTTGGAATGGGAGATCATGTGTATTGGGGAAGTGTTGGTCCTGAAGCTATGACCGTCGTTCACCGTCTTGACAAGACGGGCGGATCAATGGAACAGCAATTAAGCACGGAAATTCAGAATCAGATTCCACTCGCAGATTTCAACTATCAAAACAGCACACCTTTAGCTTTTTCAAACATGTCGTCATGGGATCAAGGAGAGCTTCTGCAATATTGGAACGTTCAAGCATCTACACCGACAAATCAAACATTGAGCAACGGAACGATAGTCAGTTCTGTCACATACAGCGCGACAAGTCAGAGTTTGCTGTTGATTCCTGGAAACTTCTATCTCAGTATTTTCATTCCTTCTAGTCAAGCAAATGCGGGAACGGGATCAGGATGGCAAGAGGGAACATGGAGTCAAGTTGATTTTTGGTACGCGATTTATTGGTACGAATGGCTCAATGCTTATGGACAAGTCCTTCAATCGAATGAAGCTCCCCCGAACATTCCCGCAAACGCTTTGAACCGTCAAAGTCAGTTTAACATTCGCGGGGGATTTCCAATCGCGGGATGGATCCAAGGATATGAAGCACCAATCCAAACGGACACGGGGACAATTTACGATTTATATCAGATTCAAGCTAGAGGAAACCAATTTAAAACCTACGCGGGAAGTCAACTCAGTTCCAGCACACTTGCAAACGTCTTGAACCAAATATCGCTTAATCCGAGCTTAACGGGAAGACAAGTCACACTTTACACGCAACCAGGAGACTCTTATCAGCTTCCGACGTACACGCTTCCCCCCGGCCCAATCGACGCACAAGCCCAAGGACTACTTCAATCCCCTGATTGGCAAACAACGCTCCCAACAGAATATTTCAAAATCAGCATAAACACTTTTGGAACATACGCGGATGGAAGTTATCTCTCAGGATGGACAGTCTATTATCCGACAGTCGATTATCTGTTAAGATTTATTTTCGGAGTCTATGGAGTACACACATACATCTGGACTGTTTCAACCGCGCTCAGTCAAGGGTACAATGCGACGGGAAATTATCAAGCTCCCCCCGCTCAATGGGAGAACAGAACAATCATAGAAGCAAACACAGCGGGACTTCTAACGGGATGGACGGATTGGTTCTCGAATCCCTGGAATACTCTTCAGTTCTATTTCATCGTGATCGTGATTGCCCTTCTGATCATCACGGTTCTGAATCCTGGAGTATGGTCCGCTGTACTCAGTAGAAGGAAGGAAAAGTCTTGATGTCTCGAATTGATACGGTATTTTACCGTAATTCTAATATCGAGAAACAGAGCATAGTCTCACATATTGGAAGTGAATGAAAATGAACATGAACAGAACAATCAATATCACCGTGAAAAAAGCCCTTGGAATCTTTGCTGTAGTGACAATTCTCATCGCGATATTCGCGTTTTTTGTGACCGCGACGCCTGGAACGGGATCCCCGACGATCATCATGGGAAACGGAAGCATCACCGCAACAAGTCTTAACTTGACGATTGGAAGGGTTCTCCCGTACACCTGGACAATTTCAACGCAAAACGGGATTCTCTACAGCGAAGCGTCAAACGGAAGTCTCGTATATGTTGACACAAACGCTTCAAACGTGTGGAATTGGACGCTCGCGCATACATCTTCAGGGGGATCAATCTACGGACAAGCGGGACTCTATTCCATAGACTACGCGATCCAGTTACTCAGCAATATCAAGATTGACGGAGACAAAGGATGCAAACTTCAATTAACCGCAAACCGTCCCGTCGATGAACAGCACACTAACGTTTTTGACAGTTTCTCAGTTGACGTTGAAAACATAACTATGGCCAATATCGACATTGACGGAAACCTCGCGAACAATCTGGGAGCGACTTCCGCGCATTGTGGAAACGGAGTCTATATCCATTCAAGCGGAAAGCACATTTTCTTTGAAGATCTCACCGTCCAAAACAACAGAAGAATCGGACTTGAAATCAGAGCAAACCCAGGAAAGATAACGACTGACGTTTGGGTTCAAAGATGCACAGTCGATTATAACGGATATAACGACATTGAATTTCAAGCCTACGACAACACCGCTGAAGTCTATGGTTGCACCGTGGATCATTGCACGACAGGATGGGGGACAGGAGACATCAGCATTAACAGTTTCCAAGTCAATTCTCCATACAGTCCCGCAGTTCACGACATAACCGTTGACGTGAACACTATAGGAAACATGACGGGGATTTATGGTTCAAGCCAGAATCCCTATGCTTGGTATGGAGTTAAACTTGAAAGAGGGGGATTCAGATGGAAAATCACAAACAACATGATGCTTGGAACAGTTGTCGGAATCCAGGACGACGGATGGAGCTTCGGATCCAACACTTACAGCGGAAACACGATCTATCTGAAAGACTACAATGTTTATCCGGGATATTCCCCGAAAGGAATCGCGACAAGTCTAGGAAACTGCACAATCACGCAGAACACGATTATCGGATCCTCTACACAAACTCAAGCATGGACAGGAATCTATGTCGCAAACACGGGAAACTGCACAGTCACAGATAACACAATCATCGATTATGGCGGATCTGGATCATCCGTCGGAATTGACGAATATGGAACAACGTGCAACGGGGACGTTTTTTCAAACAACAATGTCCAGGGATGCAAAACAGTTAGTATTTTCATGGGACAACCGAGCAAAGCGGGGGGAATCAACCTTCCAAACCAATATACGATCTACACGGACGGAACGACAACATACATGCAGAACAGTCTTTCAGATGTCGCGCAATATCAAAACACCGATCCCGCGAAAGTCCTTAACTTTGCGATTGGAAACATGTCGCAAGGATCAATTCTGTGGAGAGCGGGAAACTACACCTTAACCCATGCCGTCATATTAGCGAGCAATGTTTCAATCGACGGACAAGACGGAACAATTTTGACATTGGGAAACAACGTCACGGATAGCTATATCAACGGATATGGAAATTTCTTCTTAGCTAGAAGCGACATCGCAAACGTGACCATAAGAAACATTCAGATCAACGGAAACAAACTGAACAACTACAATCTGACAGCGGGAAACGACGGAAATGGAATCTATTTCCAATCTTCCGCAACAAACGTGAAAATTGAAGACGTGACTGTTCAAAACTGTCGGATGCAAGGAATCATGTTCAAAGCGGGATCTGGAAAAAGCATCAATGACACCTGGATAATAAACTCCGTCGTCAAAGGAAACGGACGCATGGACATTCTTCTCCAATCATACGACATTTCAAGCCTCATAAACGGTTTTCACGTCATAAACAACTTTTGCGGGGGGGACACGTCAATGTATTCGATTTGCGCTCAGAACGTCACAAGTCCAGCGGACGGAACAATCATCAACCTGGACATTTCCCATAATACTATAGACGCTATGACGGGAAATCAATCATACGCTTCTAGTCCTTCAAGTCCGTTTCAACCTTTCGGAATTCTCATTCAAGCCACATCGAACAGTACCATTGAAAACAATAATGTTCTCGGAGCTTCTGTCGCTTATTGCGATAACGTCGCGGACAAAAGCAATTTCTGGATGAATAACCGGGCAACAATGGAAGACGCGAATTCGTCCACTTCATCGTACTACAACAAAGCGTTTCAAGTGTATGGCAACTATTCCACATATCAAGGAAATCACGTTGAAATCCCCGTATCAGTCCTTAATGTTGCGAGAGGATTCTATCTGACTTCACCCGCATGTTATAACAGCTTCTTAGGAAACACAGTCATAGACGAAGGAAACGCAAACACGACGACGGGAATCTTTGTCAATCCAGGATGCACAAACAACGTGTTCTACGACAATAATCTTGCGTCATGCGATACAAAATTCTCGATAACGATGGCGAGCTCTACGTCTAACCGTTTAAGAGATAATATTGGATGGAATCCGAAAGGATACATCGCTAGTCCCGTGTATAATGGAACGGGATTCGCGTATCTTGTGGATTCAGGGGGAAACGGAACAATCCAGAACAGCACGACGTACACCGTAGATCAAAGCGACAAAATTCTCTATACTGACGGGGGAACATGGATCAGCTTCACCTTGAATGGACAAGTAATTTGGACGACGACTCCCGAAACCGTATATCTGAAAAGCGGGGACACGTTCTCAATAGTGTATTCTGTAGCACCGACAACTCTGAAATGTATGGGGAGTTAACGGACTTGAAACTCCGTTTTTTTCTTCCTCTTTTTCTTGTTTGCATCTTGACCTTATCAGTTCTGAAGGTTAACTTTGCGTACTGTACGAATCAAACGATATCGATTGATTCATCCGTCCTTTTTGGTTTCACAAACGGATGGATGAACTTCAGCACCACGCAAACATTCGCGACAATCCAGGAAACGGGAAACTATTGGTACTTTGATCAAGTCGGAATAAGCCTTGACGGTGCAAACTGCACAGTCCTATCGTGGCTTTCAAGCAATCTAACGACTTTGAGTTTAACAAGTCTAGGAGGGACATGCACGATTCTAATGAACATCACCGCGTTAAACTCGTTCATCACAGTCCAGGGAGCAACATCATACACAGTCAACACCGCACAAGGACTATTAACAATCAGTAAATCGAGCTTTTCAACCGCAACAATCACGATCATAATGAGTCCCCTAGAAATCTATGGATTCACAGTCTCAAACTATGACCTCGCGAAGAACGTCCCGTTCATTTTCAACGCAACGGTTTATGATGAATGGGGAATCATTGACTTGACAAGCGTCAACGTCGAATTAAGCTCGGTTTATCAGATCGGTTTGTCCTGGACTCTAGGGGGATTCAGCATCCCCTATGGAAGCGGAAACTGTTATCTGGACGCTTCAGGATCCATGGTCACAGCAATCGATAGTTACACATACCTTATTTCCTGGAAGCTCACGTTTCTCGGAAGTCAACCAGAACAAACCGTCAGCGTCCTCGGATCTGGAACTGTAGCCTCGGACATCTACGGAAACACAGCGACAAACAGCTTAACGGACCTCGCAACTTATCCAGGCACTCCGAGCGGTCCAGGTGGTCCTCCCCCCAACAATCCTCCCCCGAACAATCCAGGAAATCAAACGCAACCGACAAACCAAACGCAACCGACGAATCAAACGAGTCCAGAGAACTATACGCAACCAGGAAATCCAAACGGAACAGGCCCATTCAGTCCCCCAAACCCTGAGATTCCCCCGCTTCAAGTCCAAATTCCATATAGTCCCTTGATTCTGTTTTTCGGAGTTATCGCGATCCTTGCCGTCGTCGGAGTCACGGGATTTTATTCAGGACGACGAAAGAATCCTTTGGCAGAAGCTCAAAAAGAATGGAAGAAACAGAACCAGGGCAAAAATCCCAAATGGAACAAAGATTAAACGACGTCTCTTGGAAAGTGGCATTTTATCATTTGAACGCTGGCCAGCTCTGGCCGGTACTCCTTTCAGCTCTCCAGGTGAATTGATTTCAACGAAAGCTACTCTCTTCATTCGGTCTGCCTTCCTTGAACAGAATACTCAAAGTCTTCGTCCTGTCCATCTTTCAATTTGGTCACGCATCGCCGCACGGATGGCCTCGCTCCGATTGTAACCTCTTCGTTCAGCTTCTTCGTCAAATTGACTTACCAAGGAAAAAGGGATAGAAAGCTCGATTCTCACGTACTTTATAGAAGATTGTTTTTTTCCATTTTTTGGATTAGCTATAAAATCACACCTTCCAACCTCATTGGATATGGGTTAACCCGTTATTTATTGCTCACGACGTATTCTTCTGAGTGAGGAGTAACAACTCTGCAAGCGCGACAGCCATATGTTTCTATGAAAAAGAGCGCAAAGTCTTATCGAGATATGTCTTTTTGCTTTTTTCTTCCGACGACAATACATGTTAATCCCGTAAAAATGAGAAATAAAGAAATTGATGTAGTCTCAGAGACGAGGGGAGCGGAATTTTCTTGAATAATAGTTGTCGAATTTGTGGAATTTGTTGGACTAGGGGTTGATGGACTCGGATATGTTGGATATGGAACGGGACTAGGATTGTCAGTCGGGGGAGGATTGTTTCCAGGGGGAGTAGGATCAACGGGAGTCGGATACGTGGGGAGAGTCGAATTCGGGGATGGAGAAGGACTAGGGGAAGGACTTGGAGAGGGAGAATTAACGATAGGACGTAACAGAGCGGTGTCGGGAGATAGTCCTTGTCTTGTTTCTGTCAGGGATGGATTAACGATAACGTCGTACTTCGTGAAATTGCGGATGTATAGTCCGTTTGATTGATAGTAACTATTTATCGGTGTTCCAAAGTCGGTTTCATAGAGATTTTGCATGTTTGTTTCCCCCCAATACCCCAGGGTTAGCCAATATGTGTTTTTTGTTCCGATTCCCAGAAGCATTGAAGCATATTCGAACGTGCAGTATTGAGATTTCAAAGCATTTGTCGAAAGAATGGATGAAGATTCATCTGAACCTTGAGCAACTAGAATAATGTTTTTTCCAGAAAAGGTGTTCTCAAACTCAATGAGCATGTCAACGCTGTCTTTCCAAACATAATTTCCGCTGGTGTGAACTTCACTATAATAGGGTGTACCTGGACGGGAAAGCCATTCTTCAGACATGAACCCGTCCAAATGGTTTAGCATCGAAATTGTGGGAACTTTGTATCCGTAATTGTAATATTTGAATCCCGTTCCCACACCGCCACTATTCGCCACAATAGTTATTTGACTCCCAACTTTTTGCCGTATAGCTGAATAGAGATTCACGTATGCAGTTTGTATTTCGCTGTCAGTGAAAGCATGTCCACTTCGGGGATTGATTGGTGTGGCACTAGCGACATAACTCCATGAACCTGAACTTGCAGTTTGTCCATTATCAAGAAAACAGCCCGTATAATGGTTCTGCTGAATCTGGTATGAATACCAATCTGCGATATATTGTTCGTAAGATGGATTTCCCAGGTCACAATAACGATTAGTAGAATAACTTGTGTCGGTTACTTCGTTTCCATTAGCATCTTTCAAGATCCATCCTTGACTTCTGAAATATGGAAGTTCTGACTGACCAGAATTAAACCAGGTGACATCGCTTGAAGAAGCATGAACCGCTCTCACGTTTCGATAGAGGAAAAACACATAATTCGGATTTACTGTTTTGATTGCGCTTATGCCCATGTGAAATATGTCCCAATGCAGTTGCATACCATCGCTATATGAAAGATAATTTTGTGCTGTCCATTGACTACCCCAATAAATGTATCTGTTAACCTTCAAGGCAAAACTGGATCCGCCTATTGTGGACATGTTTCCGTTTAATCCCGCAGAGACTCCGAAAACCAGAAAACCACACATGACAAGAACGTATCCGATCCTCAGAAGGTTCATGTTCCCGCTTCAATACGGTATTATACCGTATGCCAAAGTTAAAAGGCTTTAGAATATCTATGTGGTGATCTGAGCTTCGTTTTCAGGAATTGCGTCAAAGAACCGACAGAGAAAATCAGGATTGTTCAGGACCATTCCTTCTTTCAACACGTCTAAACTATTCACTCCAAAACAGAACGCTTTCCGATATTCTTCAGAGCTTTCCCTTTGTGCGCTCCGTCTATGTTTGCACCTTTCGCGAAAACCGTCTATCTGTTCTTCCGTGAAACCGACATAAATCGGAGTCTGATCTCCCCATGTGAGAACTACGATAAAGACATGTTGTTTCTTGTTGAGTTTGCACCATTCCTTTTGAAGTCTCCATTCAAAACTATTAATCTTCAACGTGTTCAATCTCGCAGGATATTCTTCCCCTTTGTATCGTTCCTTGGCTAGAAACTCGATTCTCTTGACTTCGATTCCGAATTCTCGGAAGACAATATCAGGAGAACCATATTCTCCGCTTGAATATCCCGCTTCATGGATGCTGATATGTAGATTTCCAAAAGTGTTTTCAAGGAAAGAAGCGAGAGAATGAACAGCTTCTTTTCCCCGCTCCGCTTGTTTCGTTCTATAGCTCATTTTACTTCACTCTCACGGAATTCCTTGACAATTTCTTCAACTTCGAATTATCGATAGATACGTCAATCCATTTATGATGAATGAAATCATAGATCCATATTTTACCGTCAGATGTTTTGACATTCCTTTCCGTCATTTTCGTCCGATCCTTTGTTTCAGTTTCACGATGTCTTTTTGGCCTTGTTTGTGCGGTTCAGTCCGAGCGCGATAACCGCAGAAGGGACACATGGGTTTTCCTTTTGACCATTTCACCAGGTCTTTCGGAAACCAGAGTCCTTGAAACGTGCAGTACGCTTCAGTCTCGTACCTGGATTCCCCTTTGAAAGTCATCCAGATCCCCCTAGACTTTCCGAATTTTTCCATCTGAACTCACTTCCGCGACACGAAATCCTTTTTGCTTAGCAAACTCTCGCAGAATGTCTTTGATTTCGTCCCAGGACACAGCACAGTCCATTTTCAAACGTATGTCGGGATCGTCTAACGCTTCCTTCAGAATCTCCCGTCTTATCGCTATGGACATGTCCATTTCCCCCTTATCCTCGGTGACAGCTACAGGAACAGAAGATCTGTTCGGTATAGTCCTGATGATCTTCCGTGCGGATCACGGGAGCTTTAGTACCTTTGACGTGACGGCAAAAGCGACAGCGTTTCTGATTGGCCTGATCGCTCATACTGATTCCTTCACGTTTTTAATGTTGATTTTTGATGGAAGTCGATACCTTGTCCCCTTATGAGTCCCGGGATCCGCGGGAATACGAACTATGAGTCCTTTTTTCACTAGATTCGCGTTTAGGTGTGGCGCTAAACTTCCGTGAGAAATGTTGAATCCGCGTTCATGCAAAGCGTCGGACAGTTCTTTTTCTGTGAATCCTTCATGGGGAAGATCGTTCAGGGCTACGAAAAGAATCTGTCCTTGTTGATCTGAAGTCGAGATTTCAATCGTTTTTTCAGAATGAGACATGGTAATGTTCACGGTTTCAGCTTTGAGATTTACGTCTTGGACCTGAGAACCGTTCACAGATGAATTAGTCTGAACGTGAGCGACGCCGATCAAGTCTCTTATTGCTTCACGGAATTTCTCCGTTGCATCGAGCTTCTTTTGCTGATCCACGATTATCGTTTGACGAAGACTTATCTCTTTTAAAAGGTCTTCTTTTTCCTCTAAGAGTTTGCTGAATCCTTCCGCGTCCTTCATAGTTTGCTGTACCGAATTCGTTGATTCTCTCTCTAGTTTTTCAATTTTCTCGGTTAGTTCACGGACTCTTTTCTCGGATTCCTCAAATTTGTCTTTATACATCAAATCACCGTTTGAAACTGTGACCTGAAGAAATTCTTTAACGCTCTCAGGGGAGCGAAGTCCCTTCGCGACTTCTATTCCGACGTTTTCAGGGACACTTGAAGGGAGAACATACACTTTTTTGACTGTGTTTTCTATTGCACAGTAGAAGTGTCCGACGGGAAGCGTTTGAATGTCATTCGCTTGAATTTTTGCGCCTAGAAGCTGTTTGAGGATCCGCTCGACTTCATGCGCTTCCTTCATGCGTCCAAGGATCCAGTTATCGCATTGTCGAAGGGGAGTTTTGTCGATTCCCCCGATGTCCTGACTGTCTAGCCACATGTAATTTCCAAGAACCGCGCCTTTGCGAATGAATGTTTGAGCAACCCATTTTATTGGAGTCATTTTCCCTTGGGGAAGACTTTCCCACGCTTCAGGGATTATGACGATCACATGATCCAAGTTTTTGAACGCGAATTCAATGGTACTCGCAATTACTATTTGCTGAACTTCCAGAGTCATGTCGTTCAGGTCCATGACGTTAACTCCGTCTTTCAGGTCCAGAGTCGTCGCGAAGGTTTGATGTTCAAGTTCGGGGACGACGATTCGGAGATATGCGCTTAATTGCTCGAAAACTTCTTTTCGTCTGGAAAACTCTGTCTCGCATTGTTCGGATCGTTGAAGGACTTGTCGCAAATTGTCAGGATGCTTCTTTGTGACTTGAAGGATCGCCCAGCGCATGAACGGTTGATACTGAACTTTTTCCCTCAAAGCGACGTTTAAGAGGCCTTCGACGTATTGCCAATCTGAACGCGGTTTATAGTACGGGAGAATCTGGTTGAAAACGTGGAATCCCGCTTCTCCCCTTTTGACGATGAACGCGATTGCTTTGAGCTTTGACCTTGTGATCAATGCTTCTAATGCTGTTGTTTTTCCGCTTTGAGTCATTCCGAAAATCGCGGTATGATGAAGATTCAAATAGACAGAGTTTCCAGATGGAACTTCATATCCGAGCAAAATAGAATTAGGGGAAGACATTGACTTCACTCCCGTTTTCCAAAAATGGTTTTTCGCCTTTTCTCTTGGAGATCAACTAAGAGATTGCGAAGGTTCTTTCTGTTCAGATCATTCTCTTTCTTGATTCTAAGGTTAGCTTCAAGCAATCGCTCCGTATTTCGAATGTCAGCATTGACATCATTAATAGCGTCCAGATCCAGCTTTGTGTTTGTTATCGGTGCTTCTGGAAGTTTCTCGCGGACATGGATCACCTGGATTCCGTATCTTTGAAGTTTCTTTTCGAGTTTCGCGTCCATGCTTTCACGCTCCAGGTTTATCGTGGGATCCATGGAAGCAACCTTCGCATAGTCCGTGATACACTTCGGAGTCCTGGAAGCTGATTCCTCTTCCGCATGATGAACACCTGAAGCTATGCTGAACTCGAACTTTGACGCGGGGATTCAAGTTGTCCATTCCCCCCTCGAGATCGCGCGGATACTAAGAAAATCGCATTTGTTATCACGGAGAGCTTTGTTGATCGTGACTCCGAGATCTCTCTCCGAAGGATTGGCCATTTTCTTGTAGAACACGCTGTTTTCCGTTTGAACTTTGAAACCGACGATCACGATGGTGATGTTTTCAAGTTTCTCGTTCTCTAGCATATCCAAAATCCCCCTGGACAGAATCAAACGATAATTACGTCTTTCAGAGGATCTGGACAATTAGCGGATGATGTATCTTCAAGAACTGCTTTGTGTTCATCTTCGGTGTGTCCGTTGAATCTTTGGCTATAGACGCGGACCTGGTTTTGGAGTTTCTGCATACGCTCCGAGCGCGATGTCAAACTGAGATAGTGCTTTTTTATCACGTTGATGTCTAGCCATCCCCTGCCCATGGATCCGACTCCCTCGGATTTTCCGATGTATTGTCCCCCGACGACTTCCAGGGGGATTTCAGCTTCCCATAGAAGGTTAACATGGATTTTGTCCGCGTCATGTGGCCTCAAAGTTATGAATTCTTTCAGAAGGGACGGATCGACTTTTCCCGTGTAGTATTGTTCTAGTATCTCGCGGATCTGTTTGTACGTGTTTTTGACTTCTGTATATCCCTTCAGGAACACGCGGTCACTTGTCGGTTTTCCCCGTTGAGTCCAGAGCGTTTTCAAGCGTTCTGGAAGGTCTTTGAAGAACAAGTCCAGGGGACAGTCTCTCCAATTTATTCCCCCGCGAACTTTGCTCTCGTACAAGTCCGCTTTTGTGAATCCATCTTTGAATTTGTCCCATCTTAAGCCGGCGAGTCCGCTGTTCGGATCCTTCGCGCCTTCCCGCGCTCCGAGCGTTATGTGAAGGTCAAATTTCAGTCTCAGTTCAGGATGTTCTTCGAGAGCTCTATGAATCAGGTTGACTTCGTTTCCAAATATATCCTTTTTGCGTCTTGCCAATTTCTCGCGGAAACGTCCCGTTTGAACCTGATCGCGACTTCCCTTGATTGCTATTTGCGGAGCGACTTGTCGAATCGCGTCTAAAGCTCCGCTTTGACTTCCAGGAGTTAACGTTGCGAGATATGTACAAACGTCGTCAGCGTTCCAATACGCGGGATCTTGATAATTCAACGCTGTCCAGACTGTCCTAGCTCTTTGGATCCGTTCCTTGTACGCTCGGAGTCCGTCCCTTTTTGCGCGGTTAATATAGTTTTGAACATTCTCGTAGTCGCTCGCGTCTATCTCTCGGATGTACCATCGTTTTCGACGCGGGACGGTTCGGATGTACTCTGCGATTTCGTCTTTCAAGGGTTCGATCTCTTTGAGGACGCGGTACAAGGTTTTTCCGTTTGTATCGTAGTTCTTCGCGATGTTTCCGAGAGTCCGTCCTTTGATCCATGCTTGTTCACAGATGTTCAGAAGTTCTTCCTTTGGATCGCGTCCATGTTCTTTGAGGAGCGCGAGAAAATGTGGTCTTCCCCCTTTTCCGTTCTCGGTTTTTGTGGTTTTTCCGTTGACATATTCAACGAATTTTTCAGGAAGCTCTTTTTGATTGATAACCGTTTCAATGACGGTTCTGACTTCGGTCACGGTCTTACCTTCCCTATACCGTACAGTACGGTACTACAAAATATAAGCTTTACGGTACGCTCCGCTATTGTACGTTATGAAGTTTTGTCCAGAAAGAAACGTCTATTCAAAAAGGAATTCTACGATGATTTCTGTCCCTTCAGTCTCAAAGTTAACAACAAACCGAAAACTATTGTGCCTAAGACAGCGAAAATCAACGTGAGCAAACTTCCTAATTCTAATTGTCCCCCGCTATATAGAAGAGTCAGGTTCATGGAATTGTCTAAGCTGATCTGTGGATTCTGAAGCGTTAAGATTGAACCGAACATTTCCGTGATAATGACAAGGAAATATATCGTTGGAACTGCCAAAATTACAAGACTTGAAATTATCAGAGCTGATTCTTTTCGCATTATGAAATCTTCTGCTCTCAGGGTTTATAACTGACGATTGCTTCCTCTACAAAATGGGAAACGCTTCGGTATTTGCGATAACCCGCTTTTTGATTGGCCTTCCTCAGTTCAGCTTCAATCTTCGCGTACATCGTGGCGTCGATGGTTATGGTCTTGAACCCTTCCTTCGGCATGATTCACTTTCACCGTACTCTCTCGGTAGTCCCCACGATATTAAAGTACGGTACTTTTAAATAAGTCTTATGTACGTTAGTTTCTATATCGTTAAACCTTCAATATATCGAAGAACCAAAAATGAAGGAAATCAAACTGAAAACAGAAATCTTTGAGAAAATGATACGTGTATCTGAAAGGGAAGGTTTGACTCCTGAAGAACTTATCTTTCGCGCGGTTTCAAAGCTGAACAGAGATTAGTCTTCAAGAATTCCATATTCGAGTTTCTTGTGTACTTCCCGAAAGAGTCTCAGATGCTCCTTTGCGTCATATCCAAACCGTTTCAGATGTGACGCATAGTCCAGGAGCGTCCCAAACTCGCACGGACAGAAGGGACAGTTCAGCGTCGTCGCTCGGTCCAGGTCTTCCCGCGAGTCTTGTCTCTGGATTTTTCCCCTATCTCTCGGTTCACTCGTATTTGACGCTGAAGAATTCTGGTCCAATCGCGCTCCCTCAAACTTTCAGGTTTTTGATGTTGTCCATTCAAGAAACGATGATACTCCGCGCACATCAAGATTCTGTCCTCGTTTGTTCTTTTTCCCGCACAAGCCCATTTAGTCCCTCTGCATGGACTCGGACACGCTTCAAAGAAATCGCAGATCGGACTTATGCCCTGGACAAGTTCAGGAACGACAACGACGTTTTCAAGCTCACTATTCATCTTTTCAATCCCCCTTTTCGTTTGTTAGAATATTCCAATTTCTATGATCTGCTTCTGCGGTTGTTAGATGGATAGAACAGATATGGAACGGTTTCTTTGTTGGAAGGAAGATTCCGACAGCTACTCCGTCCCTTAGACAGTTTTTGAATCCGCAGATTGGACCAGGTGCATGATACGCTTTTCCGAGCTTCAGTATCGTGTCGAGTCTTTGCTGTGGATTTCCTGGTTCATGGAGTCGAACGTACTGGTCAGCATTGTCTCGGATCCAGCCGCTAATGCTTCGTCCTTCTCTTTTGAGAATTTCCTTCAATGTTTCCATTGTCGGTTCAAATTCTGCGGGAACGTAAATTCGTCTAACTCTACTCTGTTTCTCTCCATAATGGAGCAGTTTATGACATTGACGACAAAGAATAGTTGTTTCAAATTCAGAGATATGATGGACCACTAGACTGTTTTCATCAAAGACGTTTCTACATCGAGAACAAGTGTATCCCCCTTTTTCAAGGATTTTATGTCTTAACAAGAGGATCCTTCCTCAGTTCGATTGGATATGGCTCAAAATCTAGAGAGAAACAGAAAGGGCAACATGGCGATTCCTTAATCTCTCTAGTCGTTTCCTCTGTGAAAGATGCCATCCTGGGAGGAGGTCGAACTTCCTTGGAAAGCCGGCTGGGAAGGTAGAAGACTTTAGAACATTCTTCGTTCTTACACTTCCATGCTAGGTATCTGGTGCTTTCCGACATTCTGATCTTTCTCCCGTTATAGTTAGTTACTATATGGACATGTCCATTCATTCATTCATTCACGGGGATCCCTATCAAATACGAATTCATCCTTCAGAACTTTGAGCAAAGGACACGTTACAATCTTAGGATGAAACACGGAAATCTTGGAGCTAGGACACTCTTGTTCGATTGGACACTTTTCACATTTGACCATACGCGCGTCCCTTCATAGTTTTCTCAATTCTTCAGTCCTAAACCGTTCCTGAGGCTTCATCCTTTTCTCCCTCTCTCGCATTATCCCGATGGTATTAACGTCGCGTTCCTGGACAGTTTTGCATCGGGGACATTGACCATTGACAATTTTGTTGGTACATGCTTGACTGAAAATATGGTCGTCGCACGATCCTAGCGTGCATGTTTTCTTGAATCCCATAAGCGCACTTCCCCTTATGCTTGCTCGGACTCTTGTTCTGGTTCTTCGGTTTCTTGTTTGTAGATCTGTTTTTTCCATTTCCGATTTCTGACGTAGTTTTTGATGAATTCGTCCATGTCCATAATGATGCGTTTTCCGTCGTCTAGTTGTCGTGAGAATTCGTCGAGAGCTTTGTTTTCTTCGGGACTTCCGATCTTGTTTGTTAGAAATTCTCTGACGACTTTCATAATGCTCTCTTGTTGGTTTTTCAGGTCTTCGAGTTTGTTGAGGACTTGGAGGGTTTCGACTTTGCCCGCGAGTCGGTCACATTCTTCCTTTAACACTTTTGCGACACGATCAAGTTCGCGGTTTTTTAGGTACTTCGCGACGATGGTCTTGTCTCCGAGCTTTAGGACCACACAATCCATGCAGATCAAACCGACTCCGCGTCCAAACATCGCCCATGAATTCACTTCGATGTCGTGACCGCACTTCAAGCATTTTCCAGGATACTTTGTTATAATCATCTTCATGGCTTGTGAAGATTCTTTTTCTTTGCACTTCTGGAAATGCTTAACCGCTTCCGTCACGTACTGCGTCGTATCTTTGAATCCTCGTTGTCTCGCGTCCTGATCCATGTTCTCTTTCAGAGTCTTGTCAAGATTTACGTGCAAACGAGTTTTATCGTCCTCGCTCACGGGGATCCCTCTTTCAATTTTGGAACTAATGGTTCATCGAAATGTTGGAATAGCCAATCAACCAGATCTCCAAATTCTGTGAAGACTGAATCGTTTTTGTTTCCTGAACTGAAGGAATCCTGGACAGCGACAACATATCCGTTTGTGACTTTTTCAATTCGGACGGGACAGGTCAAGACGATCCCTCTGGTTTTGCGAAAACGGATTGAGTTTCTAGGTACTTTGAATATTCATCAATCAAGAAAACTATAGCTTCGCTGACCGTCATGTGCTTTGCTTTCGCGATTTCTTCCAGCTTCTTATAGCTCTGGATCTTGATTGTTCCAGCGGACTTGTAACCTTCTTTTGGCATTTCTTAGAATTCGCCTCTATGAAATTTTGGAAGAATCAACCTGAGAAGTCCGGATGACTGTGGCTTTCTCGGTGACCAAAATCTTTCGATGACATAGAACAACGCAGAAATCGGATTTCAGCTCGGCCTTCGCAGAATCATAGAGCTCGGCATTCGCAGAACCATGGAGCACGGCCTTCGCAGAATCATAGAGCACGGCCTTCGCAGAATCATAGAGCTCGGCATTCGCAGAATCATAGAGCACGGCCTTCGCAGAACCATGGAGCACGGCCTTCGCAGAATCATAGAGCTCGGCATTCGCAGAACCATGGAGCACGGCCTTCGCAGAATCATAGAGCTCGGCATACG
>Ga0315275_10000013_pt1 | contig 150167 bp, 168 predicted proteins | sample YL17G03_0_MG_FD_205557 | JGI IMG/M metagenome (GOLD analysis project Ga0315275, IMG submission 205557) | Sediment microbial communities from Yellowstone Lake, YNP, Wyoming, USA - YL17G03_0 | ecosystem: Environmental > Aquatic > Freshwater > Lake > Sediment | place: USA: Wyoming | collected... | reverse complement strand
ACGGGTTGGCCGAGCTTGAGCACAAGGAGATCGCTAAGGCGGTCGAGGCCAACGGTGGCACGTTCACGTTGGAGTTGGCACAGCAGTGGACTGATGGTGAGTTGATCGCAGCCAAGAAGGAAGCTCGTAACACTGCAAAGTCAAAGGGGGGTGCAGTTTCGACAACTCCTCATAGTTTGTCTACAAAGCTGGGCATGGGTCAGCGTGGTGATCTGCCTCAACTGACGTTCGAGGTCACAAGCGATCAAGATGGCGAGGGGTCAACACTGATCGAGGCTTACGCCTTCACTGGATTCAGCAACTCAGAAGTTGGGCACATGTTCATCGACTCCGATGGCCTGGTCACGCAGGTCGAGGTCAACCCTCGATGGCGTCGGCGTGGTGTGGCTGATGCCATGTTCAATCACCTTCGAGATCAGGGCCACAACCCCGAGCACGATTGGGACAACCAGTCAGACGCTGGCAGAGAGTGGGCACAGAAGCACGACCCTGAGTCGTATGCTCAGCACGTCGAGATGATGGGTGACCATAAGACATCACATGTGATGGATTATCTAGCCAATCAGCGCTTAACACATCACAAGCGACGTGTTATGCGGGGCTTCTGGCCACGACTAGCAGCGGACGTGTCAGCATTGGCAACCAAGACACGAGAGCAGCTATTGAACCGCGAGGACATCCTCAAGCTGAAGAACACTGATGAAGGTGGCCCGACCAAGATGCCACCGCCCAACAACGCTGGGCCGTACGACTACTCAGATGGTGGCAACGCCATCATGACTGACTGGAAGCGCTTGAAGATCATCCTCGACGGCATCCCGGACGAGGGCTTCAAGCTGATGCCGTGGGCAGTTAGGGAGTACAAGCGTGGACTCAAGCCCATCGACCCCAACTTCATCGAGGCGTATCCTGGCCAGCGCGAAGATCGACCAGGCATCACCAAGAACAACCGACGACACGCTGAGGACATCCTCGACCAAGCCACCAAGTGGATGGTCTGGGCCAACGAGCACAACAAGCCACTCCCAGACTACATGAACAAGCAGTTCGACTTCGCCCAGCTTGAGCAGTGGGTCTACGACATGGACAAGCAGCACCGCGAAGAGAACGGCGGCGGGTGGGTTGACTCAACAGTTGTCCACACGTTCGATGATGGTTGGCACATCGACAAAGTCGGCCCCAAGGATCTAGCGCTAGAGGGCGAACTGATGGGTCACTGCGTTGGTGGGTACTGCGACACTGTGAGCAACGGCAACTCAACCATCTTCTCACTCCGTGACCCCAAGGGCCATCCGCATGTCACCATCGAAGTTGAAGGCGATGTTAACCCCATGGCTTCTGGCCCCATAGCCAATGGCGACCGCACCATCTACGACGACAAGGAGTTCAAGGTCGTACAAGAGCAGGGCAAGTCGAACGGCAACATCAAGCCCGAGTACAAGGCTATGGTCGATGAGTGGTACGAGCACTTGGACAAAGCAGGGTACGACGTAGGCGAAGGCTTTGACGAAGAAGCCTGGTACAACGACCCCGACGTTGACTACCATCCTGCCCAGACGGTCTACCCCAACACGCTAGCGGGAGCGCAGGACTACCACGAAGCCGTGATGGATCGTGACCCGTGGGCACATACAGACGAAGAAGGCGAGGTCGAGCACGACGCCAACGGCAACCCTAGTGTCTGGATGTACCAGACGCCGAACCACATCCAGGGGTATCAGAACTACAACGCCGGGCACAACAACAACGAAGCCATCGAGCCGATCATCGACCAAGCCATCACAGCAGCCAACAAAGGCGTGGACGCTCGACATCTAGCCCAAGTGTTGTACACCACGGCCCACCATCTCATGCAAGTACATGGACGAGAAGGTCAAGCTCTCCTCGAATTGTTGGACGACCGCATCCAGTTATGGAAGGCTGGCCGCAAGCAGCAGGACTCAGCCGACCCGCAGCAGGCCCTCTTCGATCAAGGAGAGCAACAGTTCGTCCGAGTGGACAACCTGCTTGACTGGGTGGCGACATACGAAAAGACTGCGTTGGAGACCACGCTGCCGGTACACAACGCACCTGGCAACGACTTGAACCACAACAACTTGAACTACCCCCACATCCCTGGTGGTCATCAGTACCCCGAGAACACATTCGCTGGTAGGCAACAGTGGGTGCAGGATCGAGGCAACGGCGAAGGCTCAGGCTACGTCCATGGCCCCAACTGGTACGAGCAGATCGAGCGCTTGCCTCACTTCCAGATGCCGGTGGTTGGCCAGCCCCTCGGCAAGCCCAACACCGAATCAGACTACTACAACGCTGAAGCTCAGAACCCAAGGCCCATCCCAGCACCCAATCCTGTCGTGACCAAGCTGTTGAAGATGGCACAAGGTGAGACCATGTATCATGTGACCGAGACCAAGAACGTTGCCACCATCATGCAGCAGGGCTTGACCCCAGGCGCAGAAGGTGGCTTCACGGACGCTGGTACGTGGGCTGACGCCTTCTATGGTGGACGACCCGTCTACCTAGCATATTCGCCGTGGGAGTTGGCCAAGGAGAATCAGGCGTTCAATCGTCTAGACTACACCATCCTCCAGGTCAACGTCAATGGCCTGAAGCTCATGGCCGACTTGCCGAGTCTGGTGGATACAGGTGGACAAATCGACGGTGATGAGATTTGGTGGGAGGAAGGCCCAGGGTATATCGAGTCGGATGAGGGCGCTGTGTCTCTGCACGATCTTGTAAGTGATCCCACAATCGTTGACGAAGCGATTTCGTGGACGCAGACAGCGGCTACCTTAGACCACATTGATCCATCTCGGATCGCAATTCAGGGTAAGCTATCCACGGCAGGACACTCAACCGACTGGAACTTCGACACTGTTGGAGATCGTGATGTGTACCCCGAGTGTCCGTTGTGTGGCAGCCAGCTAGAGATCTTGTTCGAAGGCGGGGCCACATGTCCTCGATGCCGAACAGAGTACGAGATCGGACGCAACGACGAGGTTATCCCATCAGACAACACGGTGGAAGAGATGGCCAAGACGCAGTGGCCCGACACCATGCCATGGGGCGAAGCAGGCAACGACTACTACCGCAACGCTCAGACCAAGCTAGCGGGCGAGACGTACAACCAGCGACTGCGTGCCAACGACGAGATCGACCTAACGCAAGGCCCTGATCAGTCAGAGATCGTGCATCAGTTCCCAGATGGTCACACGATTCGCCAACTCAAGACGATGGCAGACAAGAACCGTGAAGGCGTGATGATGCGCAACTGTTGGCAGCAGAATGGGTCGATCTTCAAGGATGGCGAGCACATCCCGATCAATGGCTCAGAGCACTACTCGCTGCGTGACCCCGCCAACCTACCTCTCGCATCCTTCCAGGTGGGGCGAGGCATCTGGAAGACGTACGAGGATGGCGTGTGGCACGAGCCAGATGGTACGGGCAACCTGGGCCAGGTGCTTGGCCCACGCAACAAGGCACCCCTGCCCGAGCACACCGAGATGGTTCGACAGTGGGCGCAGCAGGCAGGCATCAATCACACTGAGAACGCACTGCACGGGTGGGTGAGCAAGACGGCCAAGCACGCAGGGCGCACTGACTTGTGGGAGGAGATCTTGAATGAGCAGAAGGAGCAGCCACTCCGCACCGACCGCATGAACGCTTACTGGCAGAACCGCATCCCGTACATCCACTATCCCGAGGTAGACAAGACCCAGTTCGGCGAGCAGGGCAAGCACCATGACTCGATCCGCAAGCGCCTACCGTACTCAGGCATCACGGGCGAGATCGCTGAAGGTCAGATCCTACCCTACAAGGGATATGCATTGGGTGACATGAACGAGCACCGCAAGTCAGTCCAGCGTGACATGATCGAGGCAGGCATCGATCCCGCTATCACGTTGGCTGAGCACACGGCAGCATTCAACCCCGTCGTGCTTGAAGGTGGTGGCCAGCAGTCCTTCGTCAAGGGCGAAGCTGTTACCGGCGCACCTGGGTCAGGACGTGAAGGCATGACGGGCCATGTCGAGGGCTACAACTGGTACGACGATGGAACGTACCACGTCCAGTGGTATCCCCATGACTCTGACATCGAGAACCGCAGGGCCGAAGATCTCGTGAGCTTGGCTAAGCCCGAACTCAAGCTGGCTATGACCGCAATCTCCATGCCCTACGACGACAACACTTGGTACCACGTCACCGAGGCCGACCGCATCCCCGATATCGCCAAGCAGGGGTTGGTGGGATCAGAGCAAGGCACCGAGCGCAAGTGGAACCTACCTATCGAAGAGAACGCTGTGTATCTGTGGCCCAACGCACAGAAGGCCCTTCAGTACCAGCGCATGCAGGGCCATTGGACTGACCCTCGCATCCTGCGCGTCAAGGGGATCGACAAGAACAACCTCGGCCCAGACCACGAGCACTTCTACGACCAATACATGGGACGTTACCCCGAGCAGCAGGAAGCTGCCGAGTGGCACAGGGATGGCGAGTCTTCGACGCAGAGTGATCTCGTTGATCGCATCCAGCCTCACATCGATGCGTACGAGAAGGAGAACCCTGGGTACGACCAGGATGACCTGGGAGGAGCGCAGGCGTACGGGTACGAGCGTGGTGGACATCACCAGCACTCGGTCAACGTATTGCGCCAAATGCCCAACGACTTGAGGGAAGAGACAGCCAAGTTCTTGAGCGAGGAGTATGGGTACCCCGTAATGCACTACGGGCCGATCCACCCGTCCAAGATCGAGCACGGCAACTTCCGCATCATGGACGAAGACGGCGAGTACATGGACGACTTCTACAAGGATCACCCCGAGTGGAGTGGGCCGGGTGAAGACGATGACGAGGACGAATACTACGACAGGGAGCGCGATGCTCTTGAAGACTGGATGGAGCGCCAGCCCTGGATCGACACTGACGACTTCGAGTACGACGATGAAGACCATCAAGATGACTCCCTCACCAACCGCATGGAGTGGAACCGACTCGACAAGCAGGATGACGCAGAAGAAGGCTGGAAGGCTGCCCGCGTGAGGACGGCAACCCACATCGTTGACCACACTCCCAGCAACCGAGTGAACTTCGAGGGCGAGATGGGCCAGGACTTCGACATGTGGGAGAACCGCACGCCTTACAAGTACGACCGAGGCAATGACATCCTGCACATGGGAACGCCTGGTCACTTCCACCGCCACCTAGAAGCTCCTATCCTGGACTGGTACAACCAGCATCCATTCAAGTACCCTGGTCAGTTCCTTGATGGTGCCATTCAGGGCAACACGCATGCGATCTGGATGCGACCCAATGTCACACCCGAGCACATCGAGAGGCTTGAAGCTGCCGTTGGTATGCCGCTCACCAAGGGCCATGATCCCGACAGCATCGCCGAACAAGCCGACATGGACATGGATGATGGCTGGGATACATCGCCTGAAGACTGGGACAAGCAGTTCGCTCAAGGCTCTGTCAAGACGGCTAGCGCCACGACAGTGTATCGAGGAGCATCCCGAGTAGCACCATGGAACGTGCTGGAAGACCCGGCCCAGTTGGCTGACCAGTTCACTCGTGGACTGTGGACGACTGACCGATCCAACGCTCAATACTACGCTACGTTCGAGCAAGACTCAGAAGCCGAGAACGAAGGCTACAACTCTGACCGCTACTGGATGGCTACAGTGATCTACGAAGCTATCGCAGATCAGGCTGGGTTCGAGATGAACCCCGACAGGTACGAGAACGACCAGAACAACGAGTACCTCGTGCAGGCAGGCGTCGATCCTCTGGCTATGTACGTCACGTTGGTGGAGTACGACAAGGACGATCAGAACTTCGACGCATGGGGCGGCGAGATCGACAAGCCCGTCGAGGTTGCAAGCCAGACAGCGTCGTTCTCGTATGTCAATGGAGCATGGGTCAAGTCCTAGGACTCACAGACCGATAAGGTACCCATGGCTAGACAAGGAGAAAGCGAAGTCCCGATCTGGATCGTAAGCGGTCTAGTCATCGTTGCCATCGTGGGCTACATGTTGTACGGGACGATCAGCATCATCAATGCACGACACCAGGCCAAGCACATCCGCTCGCTGGAGGCGCAAGTCGCATCGGCACCCCTCGTTGCCAAGGATGACGTTAGTGCTCTGCCTGCCGTGTTCAAGTCGGCTGGCAAGGCTGGGCCTGAGAGTGTGTATTACAGGTTGGCCGATGGTGCCGAGCAGCCCAAGTCTGACGTGGACGCGCTTAACGCCAAGGACAAGAAGGCCGTCATGGGCTACATCGTCCGCCAGCAAGGCAAGCTCATCAAGCAGCAGTGCTACCAGGTCAACTCGACTGATGGCTCGTGGAACGCTGGTTGGTGCTCGTACGAGGTACTGAAGGACTACAGCAAGAAGAAGGGATTGACCGGATGAGCGTTTACTGGATTCCGAACCTATTGGTTCTGCTTGGTGCTCCGCGCACGCAGCAGAACAGGGATCTACTCATGTCGTGGTGGGCATGGGAGGGTGGCAACGGCGGGCCGAGAGGCGATGTCAAGCCGTCCGCGAAATACAACTGGTTGAACACCACAACCAAGGTGCTGGGTAGTAAGAACTTCAACGTTCTCAACCCCGCCACTGGATCGGGCGTGCAGAACTACCCGACCTATCTGAGTGGTCTACACGCAACCAACAAGACCCTCAGGAAGCCCGAGTACGCTGGCATCGTGCTAGCACTCAAGACAGGCACACCCCTCAAGCCCAAGCCGTCTCCGTTCCTCGTGAGCGGTCTCAGCATCTGGGTGTCGGGCAAGCCTGACTCAACCATCGGGCTAGCGTACGCTGATCGCGTCATCAAGCTCGCCCTGCGGTACGAGAAGGTCAGATGAGCGGGTACGGAGAACAAGCGTCGTATGGAGGAGCCGGGAGCTATGGCCCGGCTCAGCCTGCGCATGTGTGCAACTGCATCGGATGTTGTCGCTATTGCGGCACATGCGTCACTCTGCCGGGTCACACCGAGGCAGCGTGCAAGAAGTTGGTCGAGCTTCAGGCCCAGATGGCTGAAGTTCTCAATCCTACCCTACAAGAGGGTTGATTGCTCCGCATAAGGTGTGACCGCACAATGCGGAACGAGTAAGACCGACCCTGGTAGGGACTGATGACTGTAGTAGTAAAGAACGAACTGACTGACCCTTGGGTCTTTGATGGATCAGCGGGCAAGCGCCGCGTTGAGCCTGGTCAGGTCTCAGTCATCTCGGACGAAGAGTGGAACGGTGTCATCAGTGCCAAGCGTGGCCCTGGTGGACTTAACGCGCTCTGGCCTAACGAGGCAACATCCGATTCGAACGCACTCAAGTTCGATTACTACCTAGTAGGCGCTGACTACGAGATTCGATACCTCGGATTCTCGCAGCAGGGAGTCTTGACTTCAGTTCCCGAGTGGACAGTCAAGCGATTTGAACACACAACCCTCGGAGGAGAGAATCTCGTTTCGGGCATCCAAGTATTAGGTGGAGTAGCCTGGGATGATCGAGCAACTCTCCCCTGGACATAAGGAGAAACATGACCAGTGTCACAATGATCCATTCTGTAGTCTCGTCTGAAGGAGATTACGAAGCCGGGAACAAGTACGACCTCCCGACCGAAGTCGCTGACGGCTTCATCCACAAGGGCTATGCCACCGGCAAGCTCTCCCGCACGTTCTCCGCTGAGGAGACTGCAACCATCAACGCACAAACACAGAAGGTAGGCATCTAGCACCATGGCATCAGCATTCTACAACATCGGGTTGCAGGGATTCATTCAGTCGGCCACCCGTATCGACCTCACAGGCGACACCATCAAGGTTCGCCCCCTCCGCGTGTCAGCGTACACGTTCGCAGCAACTGATGCATCGATGACTCCGGTCGTTGCTGCAACAGGTGGCCCCGGCGATGCAACTCTAGGCACCAAGGTGCTCGGAACCGGCACCAACGGTGGTAACTTCGACGCAGCGGACTCGACGTTCGTAGCCTGGACAGCAGGCGCGGCACTCGACTCACTCGCGATCTTCAAGTTCGTCACCAACGATGCGGGTTCGACCCCCATCGCGTACATCGACGGCTTCTCGGTCGTACCCAACGGCGGCGACATCACGTTCGTCTGGCAGGCAACTGCACCGTTCATCTTCAAGATCTAGGAGGCATCGATGACCCTTTCAGTCATCTCACCAGAGAAGTTCGATCTGGTTGCCGCTCCGTCAGAGCACGGAGTCTGCGACTGGACTGTTGGCGACATCATCGCCAAGGAGCAGGAGAACGGGCAGCAGTTCGGCTCATTCCATCGCAACTGGCTTCTCAAGCGTGCGCCCAACAGCGTGCGCGAGTATCAGCGATTGGGGTCGATCTTCTCCGGTCTGAAGATGGCTGACGCCAGCTTCTCGGCAGTCGAGGGGCAGGCGTCGGCTATCCCGACATCAGCAACAGCCGTAACGGCAACAGCAACAGAGACGCAGTTATGGGTGCCCGCCATTTGGACGCCCATCCCGGCTAACTCGACTCGTGCTGGTAAGGTCTTCAAGATCGCCTTCGGTGGTGTGTTCACGAGCACAGCCACGCAGGGTGTTCTGACCTGGACTCCTCGATATGGTGTCTCTGCTACTGTAGCCACCAACCCGACGCTGGGTGCATCCAACGCAACGGCTCCTGCCGCATCTCTGACAACACAGGCATGGTATGGCGAGTTCTATGCCACTATTCGTGCTCTGGGTCTTGCAGCGGCAGGCGGAACGATCACGGGTAACGGCATGGTAGTGACACAGGGCGCAGCAGCAGCCACTGGCACCCTGTACGTCATGGGTGGCACGGTTGCGGCAGCGTTCGACAACACGGCCATCTCTGGTCTGATCATGAACCTCACCATCTCAGTGGCATCGCAGTCGTACACTTGCCAGTGGGTCACTCCGGTTCACTCGATCTAATGCCTGGAGTCGTAGGTAACATCGGTGATAACAGGGGCTGGAAGGTTCCTGGACACGGGCCGCTAACTTCGCAAATGGGCGGGGTCGGCGATACCGAAAAAAAGCTCCCGCAGAAGGGGAGCGTTCTTACGATCACTGGTGTTACCTACGATAGTGTTGGAGCCATCCTTGGGAGTTGTACTGTGATGTTGTTCAAGTCCAACAAGATCGATGGCACGGATGCTCAGGTGGATCAGATGGTGTCGGACGCATCGACTGGCGTCTATACGTTCATCACACCTTCACCTGGCGAATCGTACTACGTGGTGGCATACAAGGACGGCACACCCGTCTTCGGAACGACAGCCAACACACTTATCGGTACGTAGATAGGGGGCGCAGATGCCCCTGCTGCCATCCGATGTAAACCTCTATAGCGGCGAGGCCAATCCGAACGACGTTCGTCTTCGGGGCCAAGTCACGACGTTCCCGCAGAACGTCAATGTAACCGGCCTAGGTTCGGCCGCATCCTTTGGTACCGTCACACTTACGACGGGCAACGTCAACGTCCAACTTGTTGGTCTAGGATCTGCTGCGTCGTTTGGCACGGTCACGATCAAGAGAACTGTCAACATTGTTGCGCTTGGAGCATCGTCTCTCCTTGGTACGACCGACATAACCGGCTTCACGAACTTCGCTATCGCAGAGAAGGATATCTGGACTAACGGGTACACGGTAAGTGTCGTTGCCGGATCGAGAATAAAGAAGCTATGGGCCTACTTGGAGTCGAATGGCCCCGATCTCTACATCAGTGTGTACGATGACGATGGCGGTACCATCTCTCCTGGTACGCTACTCAAGTCAGTACAGATGGCCGCAGGCGGCGCACCAGACTGGGTCAGTGCAGATGTCGATGTGTCATCCCCCACGAGCGGCAAGTTGTGGATTGGGTTCCAGAACGTCAATGGCGCAGGTGCTATTTCCGACAAGATCGCGCTGTCGAATGCTGGCGCTCCCCCTGGTGGTGGCTTCTTCAAGTCCAACGACCTGGATGCATCTCCGTCCAATCCATTCCCCCAGGACGCGGCATCCTTAGCATGGACAATCGGAGCGTACATTGAGATCGCTCCACCTTCGGGATCATTCGGCACGCTCAGCGTTAAACAGACCGTGCCCGTTACAGGTCTAGGATCTGCGGCCTCGTTCGGTACGCTCAAGACCAACACGACCGTCAACATCACTGGTCTTGGAAGCGCTGCCGCCTTCGGCACCGTTACAGCCACACAGCCAGGCGTGAATGTTAACGTAACGGGCTTGGGATCTGCGGCTTCGTTCGGAACCGTAAAGATCAATCGTACTGTCAACGTCACGGGGCTAGGCTCCGCAGCGGCGTTCGGAACCCCCACGTTCAACCGCACGGTGAACATCACAGGGCTAACCTCCACTGCGGCATTCGGTACGGTCACGTTCAAGACGACAGTCAACGTTACAGGATTGGGTTCTGCTGCATCCTTCGGAACGGCTCATCCCAGCGCTAACGTACAGGGCCTTACCTCCACGGCTTCGTTCGGTACCGTTACCTTCAAGACTACGGTCAACGTTACCGGGTTGGGTTCGGCAGCATCGTTCGGTACGCTCCAGATCAATCGGACAGTCAATGTCACCGGACTGGGATCGGCAGCGGCATTCGGTACGCCGACAATCAACCGTACGGTCAATGTCACCGGACTCAACAGCGCTGCATCGTTCGGCACCTTGTCGATTAACCGCACCGTCAACGTTACGGGTCTCAACAGTGCAGCAGCCTTCGGAACCACTCACCCAAGCGGAAACGTTGGTGGCCTAACCTCGACCGCCCAGTTCGGTACGGTCACATTAAAGACTACCGTCAACATCACTGGCCTGAACTCCGCTGCTACGTTCGGAACGACTCACCCCAGCGGCAACGTAGGTGGACTGACTTCAACGGCCCAGTTCGGCACGGTTACGTTCCGAACAACAGTCAACGTCACTGGGTTGACCTCAACGGCAGCGTTCGGGACACCAACCGCCAATCGTACGGTCAACGTAACTGGGCTAAGCTCGACACCAGCGTTCGGCACAATCTACATCCAGCGTACGGTCAACATAACTGGCTTGAACTCGGCTGCCGCGTTCGGTGGAGTATCCACCACTGGTGCTCAGGCAGTCAACGTTACGGGCTTGAACTCTGCCGCGTCGTTTGGGTCAATCTATATCCAGAGAACCGTCAACGTTACCGCCCTGACCGGCACGCCTTTGTTCGGTACGCCGATAGCTACGTTCAGCCAGAACGTCAACGTAACTGGCTTGACTCCGACCCCGACGTTCGGTGCAGTTACCACCAACACGACGACCAATCTGACGGGCCTGAGCAGCACGTATGTCTTCGGCTCCGTCAACATCACGACCGGCAATGTCAACGTTCAGGTAACTGGACTCCCCGCAGCACCAGTCTTCGGTGTACCAACGACCTCGACTGGACAGTTCGTTGATGTTGTTGGCTTGAACGGCTCTGGCGGTGGAACCGTCGTAGGTGCGGCCAAGATGATCTTCGACCTCAAGGGCCACCCCATGGTTCGCATCGCCAAGGGTACGTACATGCGGGTCTAGCACGGCTACTAAACACATCACTTCCAACACGTAAAGGACGACAATGGCATCTCTTCGAGGAACAACACAAGTCTGGACGGCAGCGTCTGGCGCAGCTATCACCCAGAACGCCGTATCCAAGTGGGCGTACGTAGGCACGGCCCCGTACGTAACGATCTTCATCAAGAACGGCGCAGTCGCAGCTACCTTCAAGATTCAGGTCGCAGGCCAGGTGCCCGACAAGGCTGGGTTGAACGAGATCGACGCGGGCTTGACAGACGGTGGACTATCGTGGTACGACTACCACGCAAGCCCTTCCACGACCGAGCTATCTCTCCCCGTGGGCATCAGTGGCTTTGAGGCTTTCGACCTCAGCCCCTTCTCTCCGTCACTCCTTCGCCTCTTCCGCACAGACGCATCGGGCGCGAGCAACGTTGAAGCCTTCGTGGCTCACAACGGCGCTAACTAGCTCGTCGCGCTGTAAGCCCTTCTAAGCTACTGTAACAGTAGTCTGGGGCAACGAGTAGTTTAACCCCTGAACGCCTCTTAGGAGGCGTTCTGTGCGTCTACAGGGGTACTCTTGGGCTTCTTCCTGGAGCCAGGGCCACTTAGCTTACGAAGTCCGCGCTCACGGTCGTACTCACCGTGACAGTCAGGGCATAGTTCGATATAGTCTTCCAGCGCCCTGCGGTACTCGCCATCGACGTTGGCCCAGTGTGTCCCGGCCTGAGTGCCAAATCCCACATCTCGTTCACAATGAGAGCAGATACCCGTCTTACTCTTGTGGCGCTTTACCCACGTATGAAGACCGCCGTACCCCACATCTTCTTTCCATCGTGGGTTATTTGGGCCGGTTATCTTCGCTCTGGTTTCCTCTGAATGCTTCAAACCCAGAGTGTTCTGCTTCCCGAGGCAGTTCTGATTGCCGACCAAGGCGACACTCAAGTTCTTTCGATGTTCTTCGCTGAAGGTTCGCGTTCTTCCGCGATGGGCATGGCCGGGCACGTAACGCCTATGCTGACCCAAGACGTAACCTGCCTTGTTGTTAGTTCGATCCGAGATGGGAGTTACTTGACCACAGCCACATTCACACAACTTTGGTTCCAGTGGCGTGCGAAGCTTGCGACCATTGTGGCCCAGAACAAACCTCTTCATTTGATTAGGCTTGTCTGTGCGGAATCCAACCTCCTGACCGCACCCACACTCACACAGCGTCATCGTGGTGACATTCCCGCAATCTCGCACATGCTATCGACCATCTCATGGAAGAGACCGCGCGTAGCTGGGTATCCCCATCCGCCATCCCAGTCTAGAGTGTTCGCTTCAACGAGGTAGCGAATGTGGCCGTCGCACTCAGGCGCTTCCTCGTTCGATATTGCGTAGTAGTCACGGATGTGCAAGTAAGACTCTTCAAACAACGGAGCGGGCACTTTAGTGACGTACGTTGTGACCCCGCCGATTGCACGTCTGCGAGAAGCACCCCGGATCATCGCTCGCAGCTTGTTCGCTTCATCGAGGGTGTTAACAACTCTTACAGCCCATCCAGCCTGGAACATCTCGCCGACTACATCGTCTGCGTCCCATCGTACAGCTAGCTGTGGATTACCTATGAGATCCTTCATCATGCGAAACTTAGCCATTGCTTACCTCCTCCTCGCAGCGGTCGCAGTTGCAGGGCGGAATGTTGATCTCAGTCTCGCAGCGCTGGCACATGTAGGTGTGATCGCCATCTCCGAGCGAGACGCGCACGATGTCGTGACCGAAGATGCAGCGCCACTGCGACATCGCGATACGTAGCCCCGCCCACATGTACTTGATGCCTTCCCACTGCTCACCCACAACTAACCTCGGCTTCCGTCTCGATCCAGACCTTGGCCCCACACGACAAAGGCTTGTCTGGGGAGTACACGACTCGTGACGGCCCGTGTATCTCGACCTCGTGGGCGTACGTGTTGGACTTGTACGTCTTGACCGTCAACGTCGGCTCGCGCTCGCCAGTCTTGGCGTTGCGCTTGATGATGTGCTGGTTGACGTGGATGATCGTCTTCATCGTCGCCTTGGGTACGTCATGACCCATCTGCTTCACGAAGGGTTACGTGCTTGCGCATGTGGAGCGAGATGTTGTTAGATGTGAAGGAGGCACCCTGCGTCTCAGCCCATCGGATAACCTGCCTGCCGCTCGTACCCCCAGCCCACATCAAGTCCATCTGTAGTCTAAAGGGAGACTGGCAGATCTTGCATCTTCTACTGACGTGGCTAGAGTCAACTTCCGACCCTCGCACCTTGATGACTTGCACGACTGGCTTTCGATGAGACGCCATCGAGTCTACGACTTGCTCGACCATCTCTCCTGTCTCGCAACACTCCTCGATGAATGCGAGGATCTCCTTGGTGGCGTGAAACCATTCTCCTCTCATGTGAAAGTCCTTAAAACGGCGATGGAAGCCAGCCTCGTCGCCCGCGCCTCCAGGGAATGTCCCAAGCAACTTGACTTCGTATGGACACATCAGTTGAAGGGCCTTCATGCGCTTGGGGACTTTGATAGATCGTCCAATCTTGACTGGCCCGTCTTCGTGATATTGAGCGAAGTAGACGAACTCCATCGGAATCACGCCGATAAGATCTTCGAGGGTCGGAGTCTTCATGACGCCTCCTTGGTGTCGTGGATACCCGCAGCATGCACGCAATCCCACGAGCAATACGTGGCAGACACGATGTGGATGGCAGAACTCCCAGGCCAGATTGTCTTGTCGCAGATGTGACAGTAGTCAACCAGATCCTCGATGTCGTCGTTGATCTTCATTGCGGTGGCCACCCAGCGTTCGGCTCTTCCTCAAGCTCCTTGATCCGAGCCTTCAGTTTCACGATGTACGCCTGATCCTGAACGCAGTCGTTGCGCTCGTCCCGAAGATCTTCCTCCAACTCCTTGATCTGAGCGTTCAACTTGATCCGTTGTATCGCCATGTCATCCACCTGGTTCATCATCGCTTTGGCTAACATGTCCAGACCCTCGATCTCCTTCTCCTGCGTTGCGATGATCCAGTGAGCTTCGGTCAAGGTGTACTTGGCTGGGATGGTCATTGTGTCGGCCCGTCGTACAAGTCTCGATCTTCACCGTAGATCTTGTCGAGGATGCGCTCGCACTCTTCACACTTAGGTGCGCTAGCCTCAGCCTCGATCCCTATCAAGCGTTTGCCGCACAGCGCTAGGAGAGGATCTCCACCCTCGAAGACCAGACCGTCAGGGCAGTGCGCCTTACATGGCTCGTCAGGATCGAAGGGTTGGGGCCGTCCTCCGACCATGCCTGACTTGTGGAGTCCTCTAGCTGCAAGGCTCATTGCAGTCTCCCGGATCTCCGCAGCACTTGGACGCAGCCTCGGAGAAGTCTTCCCACTCCTTCATCGCCCGTGCGACTTCCTCTTCGACTGTCTCGATGTCTGTCTGCTCGCTCACCGCTCTGGAACCTCGCTCATGTCGTAGACAGCTTCGAGCGTGCGCAGCAATCCGTGGAGACGCTGGTAGAGACCAACCACGGCGTCTTCGTCTACCTTGCCGACGCACGATGCCTTGTATGCCTTGCGGGCATTCTGGTGTGTGCGCCCGCGCTCGACCTCGGACAAGATGTACGCCAACCCCCAGTCAGGGTGGTCATGGATCGGAGTGAGACTCATCGCTTGATCGCTCTGACGGCAGTGGGTGGCATACCACGCTGCTCGCCGATCACCAGGGGTAAAGCGTTGAAGACGTAGTTGGACAAGCAGACGGCATCACAGAAGTCTCGCTCAGGTGAGTGGTAGGTGTGAGTCATCGACCCTTCCCAATTGAACGTGGCTGAAATGCGAGACAGCGATCCGTCCTCGATCTCGTCACGACAATAGTCACACAGCGTGTCTACTCGTCTCATTGTTCTGTCCCCAGGAGCTTGTCGAGGTAGGCGATGGAGTGAATGAGTTCGGCCCGAGTGCGCCAGAAGAAGTCCATGTCGAACTGGTACCCCGTGCCTTCTTCGTTCTGTTCGAGAGCAGCGGCATGTTCACGAGCAGCCATCAGTACGCGAGCGTACGCTAGCTTGATGTCAGCCTTCTTCTGCGCCTTCTTGTCTTCCTTAGCCATTAGGGCAGAACCTCGAAGAGCTTGTCGAGTGCATCCTTGGTCAAGATGTGATCAACGACCCCGATCAGGCCAGCCATCCGAACTTCGTAAGTGCGGTCGAGTCCCGACCACAGGATGACGAGGGGAGTAGGCTCCTCCTGGCGCGCGTTGTAGTCGATCACATCGCAGCCATTCCCACCCGGAAACTCGTAGTCTGTAACGAGAGCGTCGAACGGCCCATCCATCTCGATCAGTTCATACGCCTCGTCAAAGGTGGTGGCGAAGTATGTGTCGTACCCCTTCGCCTCAAGCTCTCTCACCATGAGTGGGCCGAGGTAGCTGTCATCCTCGACCAACAGAACAGCGGTCATGCTGCCTCCTTGAGCGCCTTCTTGGCTGCCTGAGTCTTGTGCCCCTGAGCTAGATGAAGACGAGACTTCTCCGCGTGGGGCATGAACTTGATGTTGTCGATGGTGTACCCCCTGGAGCGGTCGATGCGGTGGCAGGAGGGAGCCGTGCGCCGTGCAAAGTCGTCAGCAGCCCATAGGTCGTACAAGCGGACGAACTCTGGATCGGTCAATCCCCAAGCGACGAACTCTTCTCTCGTGGAGATCTCCATCCCCAGCCACGGGTACTGCTCGACCCCGTGTCGGATGGGCTTCCCTTCAACGCGATGACGCATGTCATCGTGGCGATACCTCAGGATGTTCTCAGGCTTGCGGTAGTGCGCTGGACTAGGCATCGATGCGATCTCCTATCACGAATTGGTAGTCGTACTCTTCAGACCCCATCCAGGAGGCGGGGGTGTGTTCGAGCCACATGCTCAAAGCATACCTGCCGGGTGGCAAGGCATGTACGTCGGGGTCGGTGAAGTCGAAGCCCCAGTAGCTTTGCTGGTATCCGACAGCGCACTCGTGCCACTCGTATCCTTCTCCGTCGCCGAAGTAGTCGGTCTGGGTGGGACAATCGGGAAGGTGCTCGACTTCTTCCATGCGTTCGTCAGACCCAGGCTCGCCAGTGATAACGAGAACGTGGCCCTGTTCGAACTCACCTGACTTATCCACGCCCGGCCTGCTTGGGAAAGCCGGTTGTCATTGTCCGCGTCTGGTTCAACTTTCGGACGTGATCGATAGCCTTTCCTACCTCGATCTCCAACTCGCGAAGAGCGGTAAGCAGACCATCAGGGCCGGGGCGCTTGCCTCGTAGAGCGAACCACTTCTCGTTGTGGTAGAAGAAGCCGTCGTTGGCGCGCACGAACTGTCCGTACACAGGCTCAGGGAACTTGTAGTACATCTGGCTCACTGAGGGATGTCTCCTCTGAACTCTTCGCGCATAGTCAGCATGGCGATGCGGTAAGCGTCAGCCTTGCCTTGTTGGTACCACATCTCAGGCTCGTTGTGGTTGCGCTTGTCGTGCTTGGCCTCAGTGGCATCTTCTTCGAGGATCTCCAAGATCGTGTGTGCCTTGACGATTGCCTTGGTAGCACGAGCCTCGTCCTCTAGCATAGCTCGAACCTCCAGGAGACCATGACACGGCGAGCAGTGACAAGGCTGCGGATGGTCACGCACGAAGCGCTGGAGATCAGACACCACGCGCTGGAGCGGCGTCATGAGATAGTAAGACTTACGACTGGTCTGCATCGTTAGCTCTTTCGAGCGCTCGATTGGCACAGTCTCTCCAGAAGTCGCGGCTCAACTTGAGTGTCTCGTAGGACTGATCCATGCCCGCAAGTTGCTCGTGCAGGTTCTCGATCTCTTCGTCCGCCTCCATCAGATCGTCCGTTATGGAACGGATCATGGCCTGAAGGCTCTCGATGGTGGGTTCGTCTGACATCGGCCACGGCCTGACTTCGTCCTTGGTAAGCTCGTCCAGGATGGCGTCACGCACTTCCTGGTCGGGGTCACCGCAACACCCGTCGCACCCGTGAACGTCCACGGACATGTTGGGGCCGAGACTGCGCTGGTAAGCAGCGTCATCGGGATCGGGATGGCCGACGCCGTGAGGACAGATGCGCTCCATGTGCATCTGCTTGATGTCGAACGGGCCGGGGATGCGAAGATGAGTCGGGAAGCCCCGCATGACGTGGTCAGACGGTGCATGGATCACGCACGGCCTGCCTTCACACTGGCGTGCGCTATGGACGTTGCCGACCTTGCGGCCAAGACCATCGGTGTACGTGTTGGTTTGGGCATCGAAGACGCCATCAGGCGGGAACGGCTTGTCTGTTGGGTTTGCGCTCATGGACATACCTTACCACACCTAGGATGAGGCAACTCCGTTTGCGTCTGCCAAGAGCTTCCACAAGCGACACAATTCACCGATTTCTTCGGGTGTATAGTTGGCGTCGATGATCAACCAGAACTCCATCTGTCTATTAGGTGGCGGTGCTGTGTGGATAGAGTGGTATGATGCGACACATGATTGATGCCGAACCGGCCGTTAAGATCATCAGGCCCACAAACTCGCAGCTACAAGAGGATGGCACCCTTTACGTTGAGGGGAATATCCGGCTACGCCTTGGCGAAACGGTATCGCTGGAGGGGGCGAGATGGTATTGCACGATGGCCACGCTCGACGGAGTAAGAGCTTGGTTACGCCCTGTGCCACCCACCTAAGGTGCGAGGAGACGCGAAATGGATATCGATGAGAAGAAGCAATACGAGTTCGCTGAGAGCATGATGCACTGCTCCACGGACTCAACGACAGATTGGCTCGAAGACAAGCTGAAAGAACAGCGCCAGGAGCTAACCGACCGCATTTGGGAGCTTGAGAACGCTCTCACCATCATCTTCAGGAACGCCTACGACGGTGATTATGTGTACACAACGGCCCGCAGGGTACTGGATCTCGGAGATGCGTGACGATAGCATTGCAGGGGGCAAAGGGGAGACGAGTGGCGCAGAAGTCTTGCGCCCATCTCCTCGTCTAGTCGAGGTCGCACGCGCGTACGTGGAAGGACTGGAGAACGGTGCTCGGAGGCTGGAACGTGTCGAGGGCGACCTGGACAAGGTCATCTTCCAAGCAGCTACCATGTCGAACTACAACCGTGCCCTAAGTCGCGTCCTAGCACAGATCGCCGCACTTGTCAAGGCCGACAAGCCGATCACCGAAGACCACTTGCTCAACATCACAGAGATTCTGTCGATCAACCAGACTCAGAGCGATGACATCTTCACATGCGCGTGTGGGCACAGTGTCTTCGACCACGACGACAAGGGTTGCCAGTACACTGGCTGTAAGCCCATCTGTGGATGATGTTCAGGCATGGAGGATACAGCGGCAAGTCAGGGCACTGGTTCGTGTTCGGGAAGACACGGCGATTCCGGTTGGACTGGAAGCAGCCCATCGAGAAGGATGGCTGGGTGGTTACGGTGACCCGAGTAGCAACGTGGAAGATCAACGAAGACCCGCTTGTCTTCCACTCATACGAGGTCACGCACTAGCATCACTCGTTCGAGGGACACCTTGTGGGGCATCTACTAAGCTCTGAGGGTAATGGAATAGGACAGTCCTGTCCCCAACGAAAGGAAAGACGACAATGAGGATCATCCCCATTGTGCTCGCGGCCCTCGTCGTGAGTGTTGGCGTTGCTTTCGCAGCAAACGGAGCAGCCCCGACTGGCGACCAGGGTAGGCGGCTCAGCGGCCCGTTCTGCGTTGGTAAGCCGAACGCTGGTGCGAACGCAGGCGTCGTTCGCAGCATCGCCAAGACACAGACGTGTCGTAGCTACGAGATCCGCAAGGCGGGCGTAGCTGTGCCGTGTGCGTCGGTGACGGTCAATCTCGTCCCGACTGACCCATGTCTGGTTGTAGTCAGCAAGCCCGGTGCTCCCGGAGCAAGTGGCCCACAGGGTGGTCAGGGTGCGAAGGGTGATACCGGCGCTACTGGCCCCGCAGGCCCGAAGGGCGATACCGGCGCACCCGGTAAGGATGCCGAGTGTCTGAAGAAGGACGACGACGAGGACGACGACCGCGCTCCGCAGAGCTACAACCCGAGTCATAACGACGAGGGTAACTCATGCAAGGGCGAGCAGGGTGACCGTGGCCCCAAGGGCGACACGGGTGCTCAGGGGCCTGCTGGCCCGAAGGGCGACAAGGGTAACACCGGAGACAAGGGCGCGACGGGCAACACTGGCCCGGCTGGCCCGGCTGGTGCAGCCTCGACCGTCCCCGGCCCGGCTGGAGCTACTGGCCCCGCTGGTGCTCCCGGCCCGCAGGGTGCTGCTGGCCCGCAGGGGCCTGCTGGTGCCAATGGCACTAACGGTCTTGGCGATGGTACTCGCTGGATCTGCAAGGAAGGCGAGGGTCAGGGATCGCTGAAGGATGGCGGTATCGGCACACTCGTGAAGCCGACGTGCAACAAGGGTACGGACTTCGCGTACAAGGTCGTTACGTCTGGGTCTCTCTACACCGGCCCGTTCGGTAGCTAGTCCCAATCGATCCACCGCTCGACCAAGGGGAGGGGCTTCGGCCTCTCCCCTTTCTTGTGCCCGTGCTCCATCTCCGACCACTTCTGACCGATAAAGAGTAGAGTGACTGACCTCTGGAATCCCCTTGTACGCTCTCAGGAGCCATTCTCAGACGTATCGACGCATGACCTGGACGCCTGGGTCAGATTGGCGTCGATGGAGCGTCTGGGAGCTTCTGTGCAAGAGCTTGCCCGCGAGCAGCTAGAGTCGATCTTCGGGTACAACGCAGATCCAGAGAATCCCATTGACGGAGGTCACAAGCCTCCTCGTCCTGACATCCAGAAGATGATGGACGTGTATGGACTGTATCAGCGCTCCAAGACTCCTGGCGAGCGTAGTTCAATCGGTGACGCGGCTCAAGCGGCAACAGAGTGGCAGGACAAGTACACGCTGACCACGCGCGAGCGAGGCTACCTGGCTGCCTACAACATGCTGATGCGTGACTACCATTCGCAAGAGCATGCGTTCCAGGCGCTGGCTGCCGTGTATGACTCGTTGTGGGATACCGACAGCGGCAGGCTCGAAGCTCCTGAAGGTTGGACACCCCGCAGACCCCTACAAGGCCCCACCTACGATCCCAAGGTAGACGAGCCGCCGTCACAGCAGGCCAAGAAGGCTGTTGGTCAACTCCTGAAGAAGAACGAGGAAGCCAACCTGGCCCAGTTGTATCCCGCGATGGCAAAGGCAATCATGGATCTGGAATCCAACCATCCCGAGTCTTACAAGCTGTGGCCCTGGTTCGTCAAGCACATGAAGGACGACTACACCAGCCAGTGCGCTTATGGCTACCTTCCTGAGCTTGGTCGAGGGCAGTTGAACTTCGACCACGAGGTAGACGTTGTTGGGGAAGGCGGCAAGATCCTCAACCAGCTTCGCCAAGAGAACAAGATCCCGCAGAACTTCGATATCGCCAAGTTGAACTTCAAGGAGTTCGAGGAATGGCTGATGGAGTGGAAGCGCGACAACCGCGAGTCATTGTCGGCAGGCGCTGTGGTGTACGACTTCGGGAACGGGTATACGATCCAGAAGCTGACGACTCCCGAGCAGCTTCAGTTCGAGGGCGACGAGATGGGGCACTGCGTTGGAGGCTACCACTACCAGGTCGAGCGCGGCGACACGATCATCTATAGCCTGCGAGACAGTAAGAACATCCCTCACGTTACCATCGAGATTCAGACGGTGTCACAGCATCCGTTCAGCGCTGCCGAGCCTATGGGGGATCACGGCATGGTGTTCAACCGTGACGCGGGTGACGAGAGGGTTCACCCTGACACTCACAAGCCCGAGGATCTCGTTGTCCGCAACTCGTCTAGGGAAGAAGGACGCAAAGCTACGTCGGAGGATCTAGATCCGTTCGAGGTTGTGCAGATGATGGGCAACTCGAACAAGACCCCGAAGCCCGAGTACCAGCGTATGGTGAAAGAGTGGCTCAACTCGCTCAAGGAGAAGGGCTGGAAGTTCAAGAGGTCGGAAGACTACATGAACCCCTTCGACCAACAAGGCCGTCAGCAGTGGGACTACGAATCCATGAAGACCGCACAAGAGCTTGACGAGTGGTACGACAACACGTTCCGCGACAACCACGAGATGTACCGCCATGGTGGCGAGGACGAGTACGGCGTCACGTCCGAGCGCGAGCACCCCGACATCAGCGATTGGGATGAGATCCTTCAGGACTACCTGAACTCGTTGGCCGACAACTACGACCGCAACAAGTGGAACACGAACGACTGGCGGGGTGCTGCCCACGCATGCTACACGGCTCTCTGCACCGAAGACTGGGCCGAGAAGCGATCCGATCCCGAGTACGCCAAGAGGGCCAAGGATATCGCGATGAGGGACATCGAGAAGGCCGAGCAAGAGTTGAATGACTGGGCTTTCCAATTGTCGGACTACATGGAGATCAGTGACGGCGAAGTCGAGGAGCAGTTCTTCAAGAACAACCACTCGCATGACACGCCTTTGGCGTTCGATGAAGACGGCGAGTTTGACCCTGAGCTAGCGCGGGAGAACTACGAAGACGAGTGGTACGAGTCGAAGAGTGACCTGGAGGCTCAGGAAGCCGACGCCGTGTATGGCGATGCCTACAAGTTCATCAGCTACTTGTACAACCTAGTCTACACGAACGGACTGGCATTGCCTCAGGATCTCCCAGACCCCAACCAGGAGAACCGTGGTCTACCCACCTACGAAGACTTGACGAGTGGCCCACCCGAGCAGGCCGAGGTTAAGATTCCGGGTGCGCTCAGCAAGGTAGCCACCATGGACGATGACTACGACTGGGTACCTCGGCCCAAAGAGTCAACGGCCTTCGTCTACGACCCCATGATGCAACAGTTCAGGTTCGGCCCCAATCACTTCGACATCATCAGCGACATGCACGAGAAAGAGGGGTTGGGCGAGGACGAGTGGATCAAGCGGGGAATGATCAAGGGCCGCAGGTACACAGAAGGTGGGATCGAGTTGAACACGCGACGGCCTGATCTTGACATCCCGGCTATCAAGGCCGCGTGCGAACAAGCCTTTATCAAGCAAGCTGCTAGCCCTTATCGGATCGTGCCCATCGATCTGGAGAACAACACCTGGATCGATGAAGACGGCAAAGAGCACCCCAGATTCCGAGCAGGTTGGAAGAAGAATGTCGAGACCAACAAGATGGAGCAAACTGGCGAGCTTGAGGATACCTTCCTCGACCGACAGGGACGACAGGGTCAGGGCGTTGTTGCCCTCCATGGCGACAAGCCAGTTGGTTCGATGACGTACGTGGAAGACCCCAACGGGTGGAACATGTTGGGGACAGTGTACGTACACCCCGACCACAGAGAGCAAGGGTTGTTCAACCAGATGGTTGCTCCCTTGCGCGCGAGCGGCAAGCCCATCGATGCCTACCACTGGAACAACCCCTGGCTCAAGAACAAGGTGAGGGGCTGGAACAAGGGCGCGAAGATCAGCAAGACATCCTATTGGGAGCCTCACTTCGCCGGTCAAGTCCAGACTTATGACGAGTTTATGACTTCACTCAACGAGCGTTCATAACTATGGCATTACCCTACATCTCAGTCCCCAACCCATGGACGGGAATCCCCTACGTCGGCACGATGATCGACGGCATCCAGGAAGCCCTCGAAGACCTTGGTGTCGGTGGGGGAGGCGGGGGCGGATCAGCATGGCGCTCAGGCCCCGGTGTGCCGTCGAATGGTCTCGGAGTCAACGGTGACTTCTACCTTAACGAGACCAACGGCGACGTGTACGAGAAGACTGGCGGGGTCTATGTTCTGACGGCCAACATCAAGGGGCCACCGGGCGCTGACGGTATCATCGGTATGGACGGCACGGTCTGGCGTACGGGGTCGGGTACGCCCTCGAACGGACTGGGCGTAGACGGAGACTACTACCTAGATTCTGTAACTGGTGACGTGTACGAGCGCGTGTTGGGGGCATACACTTTGGTGGCGAACATCAAAGGCCCGACTGGTGCCACTGGAGCAACGGGTTCGACCACAGGCAGATTGTTGTTCTTCCAGGACACAGCCGACGTTGCGGTTCCTGCTTACGTGACCCTGTCCACAACGCCCACCCAGGTGGCCGAAGATGATGATCAGGTAACCATAACGAACGCAAGTGGAGAAGTCCTTCTCGACTCGTACATCACGTCTGATGATCTCAACACGGGAAACCAGATCCCGCCTGGACTGTGGGAGTTTAGCTTCTACAGATACGTATCGAATGCGGCTCAGATTTCCCAGCTTCGCTTCCGTGTCTACACGAGAACGGTTGGCGGCACCGAGACAGAGATCTTCAGCATCTACTCTGGCGACATCAACGATACAACGGTCACGCTTCAGTCTGATCTAGGGTACGTCACGACTGTGGGGACACCTGTAGCCACCACTGATCGCATCGTAGTGAAGGTGTATGCGGTTACCGACTCGAACTCGAACAAGACAATCCACTTCGTTCACTCTGGTGGTACTCATGTATCACACATTCACACACCTTTGGCACCACCCCGAGGCACCAAGTGGTTCACCGGAAGTGGCGTCCCGTCGAACAGTCTTGGGCTAGAGGGCGACAACTACCTCGACACATCCAACGGCGACGTATACAACAAGTCGGGTGGAGTCTGGGTGCTGGTTGCCAACATCGTCCCGAAGACCAACTTGTCCGTGCTGTGGCAGGGCGATGCAGTGCCTGCGGGTCTAGGGCCTGCCGGTGGAGTTTGGCGTATCCCGTACGAGAACGGTGTATCTAAGACGTACAACCTCCAGAGACTCGTGCTCCGAGTCGAGAATGTGGCCGTCACGGGTAGCCCAGCTACGACAATTCAGCTACAGAAGTCACCAGGTGGTGGCGCATTCACGCCCACCACTGTATCAACCATGACGCTAGCCGCAGGGGTAGCCGAGCACGTCATAACGACGAGCCTCGGCACCGTAACCTCTGGAGAGCTAGTTCGTCTCAACTGGACGAGCGTGGGTATAGGCCCAAGCGTATGGACAGTCACTCTCGAAGGTAAGGGGCAGTAATGACCGTAAGGGTCTACAAGTCAACCGACACTAACGCACCAATCGTCACTTCTCATGCTGGCGCTCTCACCCAGCTTCTTGATGCCTGTTTGGTAAACGGGTATGGATCAACTCGCGCTTCGGCCACTGTTACTGTCGGCACCACAGTGTCGGACGGAGATACCATCACGATTGACGGCATCACGTACACCTGGAAGACGGCGCTGACGCCGAGCGCCAACCAGGTTCTTATCGGTGTGTCGGCAGCCACCAACTTGTCGAACCTGGCTGCGGCCATTGCCGATTCTGGTGTCCGTAACACCAACTACGGAACGGGCACGACTCAGCAGACCAACGTCTTCGTGTCTGCCTTAACGTCGAGTGTTCTGACATTGACGGCGTACAAGGGTGGCACAGCAGGAAACTCCATCGCGATCTCTAAGAGCGCGGCTCAGATCACACTAAGCGGTGCCACGCTGACTGGCGGATCAGGGACGGACACTACAGTCGGAGCAGGCTGGACGAAGCCCTTCTCTGGCACCAATGTGGCCATGTATCGCCAAGGAGCGGGAAACCAGTTCTATCTCAACGTGTTGGACAACGCTCCTGGTGCCGGTCTTTCGACTGAGGCCAGAGTGAGCGGCTTCGAGGTAGCGACTTCCGCCACGGTAGGCACCGGCCAGTTCCCGACCACGACTCAAAGGGCAACCAATATGTACGCTCGCAAGGCCGTGGCGGGCACCAACCAGGCAGCCCGCATTTGGTACGTTGTTGCAGACGAGCGTACCGTATACGTCTTCATCCAGTCGGAGGCCGGGGGCCAATACACATCGTTCATGTTCGGCGAGATCTACTCTTACTTGTCGGGCGATGGATTCAAGACAGCCCTTATCGCACGAGACACAGAGAACGTAGCCACAGTGGTCGCCTCTGTTGAGTGCTTGGGTGGGCTAGTTATACTCATAGGTTCATCCTTGGGTGGGCATTACTGGGCAAGAGCTTACCACGGCCTGGGTGGATCTGAAGCCTTCCAGAAGATGGGCGATCCTGCTATGAGCAGTGGATCAACCGCGTTCTCAGGGACGTGTCCGTTCCCCAACCCAGTCGATGGCGCGCTCTACCTGAGTCGCGTCTACACGCATGGATTCACGGCAACTCCCGTCAACCAGCGTCGTGGGTATCTGCGGGGCTTGTATCAGTTCTTGCACCCCGTTGCGGGTGTCGTTGATGGTGACACGTTCGTGGGTGCAGCGGGCACCGAGTTCGCTGGGCGCACCTTCATGATCATCAAGATCTTCGGAACGGGCGGCGTGGCTTGCGTAGAGATTAGCAACACCTGGGATACGTCGGCGTGACCGTACGAGTTTATCGGTCAACAGACACCAGCGCACCCGTCATTGACGGTCAGACAGGGAGTCTGATCAACCTACTAGACAAGATCTTGGTGTCTGGCTATGGGTCGATGACGGCCGCAGGGTGGACTCGCCAAACTGGATTTGCTGGTAACTCATCAACGCGAGCGGCCTTCCGCCAAGGAGGGGGTAACCAGTTCTACTTGGACGTGAACGATGCGGGGCCAGGAGCGGGCAGTTTCCTAGAAGCTCGCATACGTGGATTCGAGACGATGACAGACGTGAGCACCGGGACGGGCTTGTTCCCCACGGCGGCTCAGTTCGCCAACGGATTGTTCCTTCGCAAGAGCGCCGCATTGAGTGCCACTACTAGACCTTGGGTCGCTGTCGCTGACAACCGTACATTCTACCTCTTCATCCAGACTGGCGACACGGCTGGTACCTATTACGCCACCATGTTCGGCGAAATCTACTCGTACCTGACGGGCGATGGGTACAGGAACATGCTGATAGCGCGAGCCTCGGAGAACACAGGTGTAGCCGCCACCGAGAACCTCGATGTGATGTCGATGGCCTCAAGCACCCAAGCCGCGCGAACTGGACACTACATAGCTCGTGGCTACACTGGCTTGGGCGGGGCGGTCAACGTCGGCAAAGTGGGTGACGTATCTGCCGTTCAGACAGCGTCCACGACTAGCGGCACGTTTGGCCAGTACGTCTTCCCAGACCCGGTCACCAACGCGGGCTGGTTGTCTAGACTGCATATCATCGACCCGGTCACGACTCCACAGCCCAATCGTCGTGGGTACCTGCGTGGTCTATATCACTTCCCACACCCCGTTGCCAGTGTTATTGACCAAGATACGTACGTAGGTGGATCGGGAGAATACGCCGGGAAGACATTCATGTTCTTGAAGCTAACGGGCAACTTTGGCTTATATTGCGTAGAGACGAGTGATTGGGACACGAGTAGCTAATGGGTGTCGTCCAGATTCGGAAACAGATACAGGCCAACGTTGGCCCTGTATCGTCTGTCGCCATTGACATCACTGGGGTTGCTCCAATCCCCGGCGAACTGGTAATGATCTTCGTCGCGCCGGTCAGTGCCAGCAACGCACCAGATATCAGCTTCCCAGCAGGCTGGACGCTTATCAAGCGCCAGAACGACCAGTCAGCGGGCGGCAACTTCCCTGTCATGATATACGCTAAAACGTATGCTGTGTCGGATGGACTAACGATCACAGTGACTCAAGCCACGGGCAACATTTACATCGGATGGCAAGTAAGCACTATTCGCACCCCCACCTTGGGCAAGAAACTTTCATTCAATACGGTGGCAGGGTCTGCTGAAGGGGCAGACTTGGATGCTGAATATGCAGCCTGCGCGGGTACAACATTAGATGACCTTGAGATAGCCACGGGGTCTTATCGAGGTACGCAAGGAGCATCACCATCGTGGCCCGCTTTGGCGGGTTGGAACGTAGGCTCTATTGGAGGCACTGGCGGATCATTCACTATCTACAACATGCTCTACAGGCAAGCAGTTAGCACGTCTCCAGCGGGCTTCACTCACACTCATGGCAACGTCGGAGAACATACGCTCTTGCACTTCACGATAACAGAGGTAGATGACCCCAACTACTACACAACGGGCCAGGGCCTTACTGTTCTCAACCCAGACATCCAGTCAAGAAAGTGCCATACCGCTGGCAGCTTCGCCAATGTGGCACAACACGCCACACCCACCAAGAACTTCATTGGAGCCAAGAAAGGGGTCATCCTTAGTGGCCCACAGCCTGGCATTCCGTCGAGGGTGGGAGCAGGAATCAGCACATTAGCCAGATCCTGGAAGACCACACTTAAGGACAAGTTCGGAGGAGGAGTGAAGCTACAGTAATGCCTACCGTATACAGAAGCTCAGACGCAAGCGCCCCCGTGATCAACTCGACACAGGGTTCGCTCACAACAGCACTCGACGCCATTCTGGTCAACGGGTATGGGATTAAGGCAGCAGCGGGGTGGACGATTGCCCAGACGGCTACCAACAAGCGAGACTACCAGCAGGGAGGCACGTCCAACAAGCTCATCTTGTCTGTTCATGACGCTGGCCCGAACGTTACGTCGTTGGGTAAGGAGGCCCGTGCGTTTGGGTTCGCGACCTCGTCCGGCATCGGGGCCGGAACAGGTCAGTTCCCTACGGTGGGTCAGCTAGCTACCGGGATCACAATCCGCAAGTCTGCCGAAGCTGACGGCGGCGCGACTGCCCGAACATGGATCTGCGTGGCAGACACTCGAACGGTATACTTGTTCGTCTTCACCGCTGACAACGCGGGCTTTGCTTTGGCATTTGGATTCGGAGACATCTACTCCTACCAGTCGGGAGATGCACTCAAGGCTGGAATCTGGGGCCGCAACGCGGAGAACTCGGCGACAACCACAGTGGACAAACTAGACGTGACTGCATCCGGCTTCAGCGTCGTCGCGGGTAACTACATGGCGGCATCGTACACAGGAATAGGAGGATCGATCAATGTTGGCAAGGTCGGAGATCCGGGTCGCGGTAGCACAACGATTCTGGCCGGGACACAACTCTTCCCGAACGCTCCTGATGGTGGTCTGTACTTGTCCAAAGTGTACATCACAGAGGTCGCTGGGTACATCCGAGGCTACATGCGGGGGTTCTACCACTTCCTGCACGTCATCGCGAATCTCAACGACGGAGACACGTTTAACGGGTCGGGTGACTATGCTGGCCGCTCCTTCATGGTCGTAAAGACATCGGGCAACTCAGGCGTCTATGTCATCGAGACAACGACGTGGGACACGTCTAGCTAATGTACGCCAGGGTAGAGTTCCAGCAAGGCGGCGGTCAGGCCAGTGGTGTTACATCACGTACGTACTCGCCCTCGGCTTTGTGCCAGACAGGTGACTTGATGGTGGTTTGTCACCTACTCAGCGGATTCAACACTATTACCCCTCCCGGCACAGGTTCATGGACGCACATCCACACCTACGACGGGGGTGGCGGTAGGGTGGCACTGTATTGGGGAATCAGAGGAGTTTCGGACACAAGCTACACATTCACTTGCGGTGGAGCGACAGTCACATGGTGGGTATCCGACCACACGATCAGAATGTTGGGGTCGCAATCCTGGACGGTAAGCTCACCCACCACGGTGGCTGGCAGTGTCACTACAACCCCCACGTTGGCCGCATCTCCTGTTGGTGTCTACGACACAGACATGGTGCTGAGCTACTTCATGTATAGCAGTGGGGCCTTGCAGATTACCACCAGCCCAGCTACCAATCCCTACGCTTACGACGTGAATGATCCACTCCCCAGCGGTTCATCTTTGTTATTCAGGCCGCTGGTTTGGCCAAACCTCCGCAAGACTGTAGGGCCTGGCAACACTTTGCAGATTCCGGCTCAGACTTGGTCTAACAACAACAACGTTGGTATCGCGTCCGCGACTATCGTTGTGTCCGATGCCGACTATGCGTTTGCGGCAGCCAAGAACTCTCAGGGCGGGTCGAAGGTTCTTCGGTCTGGATACTCAGCTATTCCGGCGTCCTTGCAAGCTGAAGGTGTCAATCTTCAACGCGCTGGCGTCAATGGAGCTTTCAGAGATTCGGTCGAGCCAGCTTATGGCGGGTCGGTATCTGTCCGATAAGGAGTAGACATGGATGACTGGAAGCCCATACCCCAAGTAGACAACACCATCGGATCACCCGAGGAGTTCGACCCTGCTTGGCCGTACAACTTCAAGTGGGGGTTTGATGCTCAGACCAACCAGACTCACGTCTGGAGGGTCAAGGGCGGCGTAGATGGTAGGCTGACGATGGAAGATCAGCCTGGCAGCCATCGTGGACAGCTAGAGATCCAGATGGGTCGAGAACCTTCCGCGCAATCGGGAGACATTCTAGGGCTGGCTCAGTTCATCCCCGCCGAGAAGAAGCTCGACGGTACGATGGTAGCTCCTCCCGTGGTACTCATCCAGGCGTACTACAAGGCCGAGATCCCCCAAGGTGTGTTCGACTGGTTCGAAGACAACTTCCCCGGAAGCGTGGCGCGGAAGGCTAAGATCGCTTCCTTCAAGCAGCCCAAGCTGGCGTTCGAATGGGATGACGCCTTCGCGCCCGACCCACACGCAGGGGAGGGCAAGATCGTAAAGTGGATTTATGGCGATCCCGAGGGGTTGCTCTTGTGGCAGACTGGCGAAGATCAGCGTCCGACTCATGACGAAGCAGCCTCGGACACCTGGGGCCGCGTGACCGTAAGAGGCAAGGACTACCTTGGGTACGCGATCCCCGAGGGCGATGCCGTCGAGATCGAAGTATCACGTATCGATACACCGATCAAGGTCATCCAGGAGGTCAAGGCCGAAGTTGCCAAGCTCTATCCTGACTCTCAGATCTACCTTCCGACCGTTCAGGAAGACCACGAGAATCTCGGAGTCGAGTTCAGCACAGACCCCTCAACGCTTGTAGATCATGCCGCCAGCGCCGCATGGGCGCAAGATCACCTGGGAAACACTGCTAGAGGGGGTCTGTACGCCTCTGTAGCGGCTCCTAAGGAGCACGTAGGGCTTGTTGGCATAGACACCCCGGATAGTAAGTTCAGAGCCTTAAAGCGGCTCCTACGTCCTTTGCGCAAGAAGGCCGATGCTGATATGTCAGGGGCCATGATCGCGGTCTTCCTACCCAAGAAGGTCGGGGAGAAGATCAAGATCGAGGGTGGCGAGCCGGTAGACATGATGCACATCACGCTGTGCTACTTCACGGACAAGGCTGCCGACCGTGATGACTGGGACGAGGTCGAGGAGATCGTAGCCCAGTTCGCCAAGAAGTTCCCTGCCCTGAGCGGCGAGATCGGCGGCTATGGCGTCTTCAGCAACGAAGAGCCAGTGCTATGGGCTGCTCCTGCGATCCCGCAGTTGGCTGAGCTACGTCACGAGTTAACGACTGCCTGCAACGAGGCTGGCTTCAACGTGTCGGACGAGTATGGCTGGACGCCTCACATCACACTGGCCTACGACTGGGATGACGAACTTCCGAAGCTGGACTCGAAGATCCCCGTAGAGTTCAAGTACCTTCGCTTTGCTCGCGGGAACGAGGGCACAGATCACCGCTTCACTGGAACACTCAGTAAGACTTCAGACCAGCGCGACTTCCATGACTGGAGTGGCACCCTTGAGAACAGAGACGACTGGGGATCGGCTGACTTCGAGAACAAGGGTGACTGGAGTGCTATCTGGAAGGACGGTGCTCCTATGCCTTATGGCCCTCAGACCTGGAGTGGCTGGAAGGGGGCGCACCGATTCGTGTCGGATGGCAAGGAGTTCATGTCCGAACCCGAGGAGAACCTGAGATGGCGGGGCAAGGGGTGGCACGGACTGGGCCACCCCCACTTGGAGGAAGAGTTCAAGAAGCGTCACCAGCAAGGAGATGAGGAGCTACACACTATGTCAGGGTGGGCAGTCCCTACTATCGACGGTGGTGGCTATGGCTTGTACGGCAACCAGTGGGGCAATCAGGTTGGCGTCCATGATGTCATTCATGCGGCACAAGAACACCTAGGCAAGCCAGTTCATCTGACTGGAATGCAAGAGCTTCGCACCCCCGGATTGTATCAATCGTATCCGCAAGGTGGCCATTATACGGGCTTAACAGGTCGTTGATGCTTAGTTCCCTTCCTGGGCAACAACCTAACTTGTGACATGACTGAGATGAGAAGTTCACGAGTGGCTGCGCCTCGTATCGGAGCGCCCCGTGCATAATCTAGATTATCAGCACTTCGCCGAACTGATTGTCCAGCTAGCCGCCGCAGCAGGCGTCATCTGGGGTATCACCAAGATACCGTACGCTCGGTGGCAGCTTTGGCTGAGAAGCAAGAGGAAGGATCGCAGGATGTTGGACTTGGACATCCCGTCGCTAGTTACTTCCGTCGAGCGCATGAGGGCTGACCTCGACCGCGTACACCAAGAGCTTGTCCCCAACCATGGCACCAGCTTACGAGATGCTATCAATCGCATCGAAGCGTTAGCCATCAAGAGTGACCGCACGGCCGAAGCATGGTTGAATCTGGACGAGCGAGCTATGTACATGACCGACGAGAAGAGCTTGATGACGTGGTGCAACAGGGCCTACGTGAACTTGACTGGTCGGCCCAAGGAAGAGCTATACGGAATGGGGTATCTAAGCACCATTGCCAAGCACGACCTTGAGCGCGTAGCTAAGATTGTCGAAGACTTCGAGCTTCGTGGCATCTTCACGAACGAGTTGGACTTCGACATGCAGGTTCCAGACAATGGAACAATCCCTGTCTCAGCAACCAATCACGTCATGCATGACGCCGATGGAAACCTGACTGGCATCGTTGGCTACATCGAGCCAAATACAGGTCAGACGTTTGAGACCAAGTGGGCAGCAGCCTGAGTCTCTCCGTACGTCAGCTTGTCTAGCTCTCCTGGTACGTGCGTGATTGACCAACCCTGGATCGGAACCCAGGTGGTCTTCTTCGTGTCTACGTTCTCGAATCTTCCGTAGAGTGTTCCGTCCGGGCCTTCGCCAACGAAGTGGTCTCCAGCTTCGGCAATGATCTTCAGTCTCACAGTAGTACCTCCAGTTTCTCGTGCATGGCCTCGATGACCCCATCGGGCACACGCCGACCAGGATCGCGAGAAGCGTTGCGAGCCTTCGCGTCAGCCACCGAGCACTGCACGCTGATGACCTGTACCTCGTAGTCGTACATGGACGCCAGCGCCAGGTAGGGCGCAGCTTGCCACTTCTCGATGTTGGTGTTGTCGATGACGATCAGGTTGGTGAAGTCGATCATCTCATTCACGCAGGCCCTCTGAGTCTTGGCATGATGGGCAGCGTTCTGAGAGATGTCGTGGACGTAATGCCCACACGGCTGCTCTCGGTAGTCGTCGGTCGAGAGCTTCTTAGCCGTCCAATTGTAGGAGATGCTCATTGACTCAGCCAGGAAGGAGTCGATGAGCTTCCGCGCCACAGTGGTCTTGCCCGAGCCGGGGATGCCCTGCATCAGGACGAGTCTCTTGGGAGGAATGATCATCAGCATCAGTTGTAGCACACCACCTGGTGGAAGCAGTAGTACCCCGGCATCTCAATCATCTGAACTACCACGACTTCGGGTTCTCCTTGTTCGTCAAGCTCAAGGCTGTTGACCTCCATGAGGAGCGGAATGTGAACATGGAGGAGCGCGTATGCATCTAGCGGAATCACTACTCATAGTGTAACACACCCGCTGTAAGGCACAAGCACTTGCAACCTGGAGGGATCTGTGTCATAATCTGTGAATGGCACACTTCCAGCGAAAGCGCAGCCGTCGTCACGTCAAGTGCTGCATCTGCACGCCTCATCGCCTTGGCAACCACAAGGAGCAGAAGGGCATTGCAGAGAAGCGGCAGATGCTGCGTCACACAGACAAGGATGATCCATGTGTTTAGGTAGATAACTACCCAACACAGGAGGTACATCATGGGCCGTCATTGCGGATGCGATGATTGTCAGACAAGCCGTGGACGCCGTAAGGAGTTCCGTCAGAGCGCGGGCATGCCTGAGGACGAGGTTCCGCGCAAGCGCCACGCCAAGGGCAAGAACAAGAAGCACGTCCACACCTACGAGAAGCGCATCATCGGCACGGAGACCCACGTCCGTCGCTTCAAGAACCTGGCGGGCGACAAGTGGCTGAGCAGCGAGTACACCGTGGACAAGACTCAGTACGTCTGCACCGGGTGCGGCAACAAGCGCGGCAGTTACTGGGGGCGTTACTCCTGGTAGCTTAGCTCTTGTCTGCATCGGACACCTAAGGGGTGACCATGCAAGTAGCCACGCCACAGTCAGAAATCTACGAGAAGCTGACGAGCCTGGGCTGGAGTCTCGGCAAGATTGACCGCAAGGGTGACGTGTACGTCGCCAAGGCGAGCAATGAGGAGACCGGCCAAGACATCGAGCGCTCAGGCAAGACGCCTGCCATCGCGCTTGCCGCCGTGTACCGATATGCGGTGCAAGCCACGAAGGTGCGGCGTATGGCTTCACTCAAGATCGCTGCCTGGGCGAGCGACTGGCTGTCAGAGAAGGATGAGATTGCCAAGGCGTACGCAGCCCTGCCGCCGTTTGACGATGCCGCCGTGCCCGCGTGGAAGGCTTTGGCTGCTGAGTCCAAGATCCAGGCCGATGCTATTCGTCAGCAGATCACCGTTCAGGTGTCAGATGATCCTGAGCCATACGCTGACGCGGCAGAGATGGCTGAAGACATCCACAAGAACAAGCATTTCATCGTCTCCCGAGCTAACTCCGAGCACCCAATCTGGAGCGTCGAAGACAACGTGAACTTCCGCATCGTCCATGACGTTCTGGGGCACGCTCAGTCGGGCGGGGACTTCTCGTGGCGAGGCGAGAACCTAGCTTGTGGCGTCCACTTCCCCCTCGTGTCTCCTCTGGCCCGTGAGGCGCTCTTCACCGAGTGCATTGGGCAGGTAGCGTATCGCTCGTCAACCAAGGGCTTCGGCCCGCAGAAGGTTGGCTTCATGAGCAAGTTCCTTCACCCCGTGCAGGAGAAGCATGGTGAGCATGTGTTCGTGCCTCATGGCGGGCTACCTCAGTTCAACCAGCCGGACAACATGAACCAGGGGAAGGATGCGCTCGACCAGGCGTCCCCCGATGCTAACACGCAGGGGCCTGGCTCCTGGGTCATGCCTCAGAACTACGTACCATCCCCAACCTTCGGACTGGGCAATCCTGTCATGCAGGGTTTCGACGTGAAGACGCATCAGGTCGAAGGAGCGAAGATGGTATCACCCGACCGCCCGCACGATCCAAATGCCTTCTGGCAGCCCCCTCACTCTGTGCCGCCCAAGAACTTCGCCGAGATGCCCGAGGACGACTACATCGACGCAGCGGCCACAACGCAGAACGCAGCCAAGATCGATACCGATTGGCCGAGCGAGGACAAGGCTACTCAGGAGCGTGCGATCATGAACGCCTTCCGTGTGGCGCTCTTGTCTCCCCGCAAGCACCTTCGCTGGAACGCCGCTCACTACCAGGCACTTATGCATGCTGATCCTTCGACCAAGGCTGTTGACTTGTGGCACATGCTCGAAGAAGAGCGAGAGAAGCACAACCAGTCTCTAGGGTACTCAGAGGGGTCACATCTGAGCTACAAGAAGCAGTTGGACTATCTGGCTCACGAACTAACCGCTGACGATCCGACTCTTGATCCCGCCAAGGCAATGAAGGAAGCCAAGGAAGTCATCTTCAATAAGATCAAGGAGTTCGAGGCCCAGCTTGCGACCGAGCACGACACTGGAGAGAAGTCCGAGCTACGTCGCTACAACATGGCACGTCGAATGGTAGACACCTGGCTCAAGGAGAACTACAACCCCGCACGAGGATGGACGCCGGGACAGATGGCTCTTGCCAGTGAGCAGTTCTACGAGGACGCTGCTGAAGAGATCCAGAACGCTGCCGCGATGGCGCGTGACGTTGCGGCTACTCTCCCGCCCGAGGAGTGGCCTGACTGGGTGCGCAATCAGATGCACCAGCAGATGGGCACCAAGCCCAAGCAGCACTGGGAAGAAGGCTACGTCAGCCCCATCCATGATCAGCGACCCGGAGACACAACCTTCCCGGAAGAGTGGGGAACCAAGCGAGCCGCTGAGGATCAGCTATTCATGCACGACGATGCATGGCAGCAGGGTAATCAGGACGCCAGTGGGTTCTCCAGCCAGGACGCCAAGTATGGTGCCTTCATGGGTGGCCATCTCGACGCCATCGAGACTGTTGGCAAGCGCATCGGCGAGATTCGAGATGCAGCCCTTGAAGATCTGAAGACTGGCGGCAAAGGATTCCACTTCCGCAACACCGTGATGAACATGAACCTGCCGGGTGTCAACCCCAAAGTGGCATCGTTCGCATGGCTGCTTCTGCACCCCATGGGTTCGGAGCTTGGCATCATCGACACTCACGTCATTCGCGGTCTGCGTCGATCAGAGAAGGATATGACACCCCGAGACTACTACAAGATGGAGCGCATGCAGCGCGCAGGCAAGGACGCGACAGGCTACAGTCACATGCCTCTGGGCTTGTACCACTGGGGACTGTGGGATGCCATTCGTAATCCCGGCGAGCACTCCGACCACTCTCCCCTCCGCATCCTCGACCCACTCCCGTGGAACGGCCCGGATGCTAAGTGGGACGCAGCGACCAACGCGAAGGCTGGAGCATGGGTTGGCCCCGAAGCCTTCGAGGCAGGGCGCGGCCACATCGAACGCGCAGCTAACGACTTCGACCAGGAGTTCCAGGGACAGCCACAGAACCTCGTGCCACTGGCTCAGGTGCCCGGACATCATCCGCATGAACAGAACCCCTACATCATCCCGGCTGCCTAATGACTGTCTTTGACTGGGAGAAGATCGGAAACTGGCAGGCCGTTGCTATGCCCGTCGCACGACCCAAGTACGTCGATGACGCGGTAGCTGAACTGACAGGCCCGAACGAACAGCATCATGTAGATCCGTCTGCTCACTGCACTAACCCCAAGTGCGGTTATCACTTTGCACAAAGTGAAATGCAGGAGATCGAGCAGAACGGTGGCGAGTTCACTTGTCCTCATTGCGGCTACACGGACAACTACCTGGACGATTCCAAGAGTCACATTCAAGACCCGGACGGCAGCGGCAAGCCCGTGCTGAATCCTGGTGGGCGTACGCGATCTGGTCTAACGCTTTCGCAGATGGGGGACATCGGCGAGCAGGTTGTCCTGGGTCTCGGAGAGCTTCCAGGTATTGGTGCAGTTGAGCCAGCTTCGAATCAGAACACCTTCCCGATTGACGCCATCATTCGCAGCGAGCGCGGCAACTTCGGGGTCGAGATCAAGACGAACCACTCGCAAGCCCAGGAGCGATTCAAGATCGGTGGCAAGGACGAGCGTGCGGCCAAGATCGCTTACTGCATGGCGAATGGACTGAAGCCCGCCCTGATCGGAGTCCGCCTCAACTTCTTCACCGACAAGGCGTATGTCTTCTTCCGTGAGGGGCTAACGGACACATGGATCGGCAACAAGCAGATGATCACGGTAGGTACGTATGACTTCAGTCATCTCAACCCCTTCAAGACTCCCGACCCGCAGTCACAAGCTCTGGCCGTCGAGAATGCTAACCTCCCCGACCAAGCGATTGGCGGCGATGATTGGTCTGACATCGATGATGTCTTCGGGCCTGCTATCTCCAAGACCGCGTTCGAGGAAGACGAGCACAAGAGAGATGACGAGGGCAAGTTCACCTTCAAGGAGGACGTGCATGAGTTGAAGATCGTTGATAAGAAGGGCAAGCACAAGCACACGATCAAGCGATGTCACCACTGCGGTGTGACGTACCAGCGCGAGGCCGAGCACAAGGGTCGCATCGAGTGTCCCTCATGTGGCGAAGATCCCGAGCGCACGCTCAAGCCCGTCTCGCGCGTTGTGGTCGGAGCAGTCGGAGAGAACGGACTGGCCCAAGAGCTTGGATGGGGCTTCAATCGGTACAGCGGAAACGGCAAGCCCGTCTATCAGTGGACGGACACTGACGGCTACAACCACATCGTAACAGGCTACGGCGACCACGGCAAGGCCAACATCGAGTTGGCTCACCAGCAGACAGCCCGCCGCATGCAGAAGTGCATGGCAGGAACATGCGGTCACGCATTGTCCGAGCCTACCGGCACAGAGACGATCACTGAGACTGGCGCTCCGCTCTTCGCCAAGGGGACGCAAGTCACAACGCCTGGTGGCGGACTTGGAATCGTGTTGGGGGCTGATGGCGAGCACATGCTTGTCAAGGACTACCAGTCCGGTAAGACACAGCGCGTACCGTCCCAGAACCTGAAGGCGGCAGCAGACGAAGACAGCGATCCTGATTACTTGTTCGTCTACTACATGAGCGAACTTGTGATCAAGGAATGGGATCATAATCTCAAGGTGACAGACATACTCCAGGAGCTACTCGACAAGTTCGGCGTGGACACGGGCAACGCGATGATGGACATTGACACCACAAAGACCGACACGGGCGAGCTACGCACGAGTGGTTCCGAGATCAAGATCAAGCACACCCAGCTATCCGAGCCTGAAGTTCGCGAACACGCGGAAGAAGCAATCAAGGATTGGTGGCGCAAGCATTCAAACGAAGACTGGGAAGAGGTATCGGAATGGGCGTCACTCTCCAGCTAGCTGGATTGTTTCGTCAAACGTGCCGATAAAGAGCGTATGAGTAGCCAGATCCTAGAAGAGACTCGACTTGATAACGGGATGTTCAAGATCGCGGACAAGGATGTTGCAAAGCCGCGTCACTTGACCGGGCCTGAGAAGCTAGCGCTCGACCTGAAGAATATCTTCCTCACGCAGAAGGCGGAATCACGAGAGCCTGTGTGCTGGAAGTGCGAAGAACGTCCAGCGTACGTCTGGGTTCGCGAGGTAGGGTACGACTTCAAGGGAGACAAGGCAGAGGCTGTGCAGCATGCGGCAATCTCCAGTGCAGACTACAACGGCCCGGTGCCTGGATTCTGCAACTTCTGTATCGGTACCGGCCCGGCTGAGCTAGCCGAAGCTGTGTACTTCAACCGCCCCGAGATGTATTGGGGCGTAAGACCAACTCGCTGGTTCGTGAGCTTCACGGACGGCACCAAGCAGGGCGACCACATCTTGACTATCGACCCGAAGCAAGAGATGCCCAAGATCGTAGAGGAGTTCATTCATGGCAGTAGCTAAGAAGACCACAGCATCGGGGCCGAGGAAGAAGCCAGTACCCAAGGCAGCAACCAAGAAGGCTATTCCCGACGACAGCGTCGTCGCGTTGATCACGAGCGTGGGTATGCCGCTGATCATTCGGGCTAACCCCACCGACGAGGCCGTTCGTAGCTTCGTGGAAGAGCACACACGCAGGTACATTGCTGGTGAAGCTGGAGGCCCGAGTGGCATCCCTCCGTACCGGATCTATGAGGCTGCGCGCTACAACAACGAGCAGTCGTTCTTGGACGGCGAGGAGCACATCGACCTCATCGATATCGCTGACTTGCTCCCGCAGGCGACCCCTTAAAACGTCGAACGACCTCCACCTAAGGTGTGAGGTTATCGACCTTCAATCCTCCAACAGGAAAGTAACTTAACGCACATGGCAAGCATCGTTTGGAATAAAGGGGAACAAAGTTGTATTGACGGCTGGCTCGGCGGTCAGACCAACTATGGCACCCCCGTCATCGTGCCGACAGCAGGAGCCAACTGGGGCCTAGGTCTCGGTACTCGTGCCGCAGGAGTAGGATCGACCAAGGCTGATGTCATGGCCCAGATCCTTGAAGTCGGTACCGCAACAGCGAATGGTTACGCACGCGCGACCATTTCTCGTGACCAGACTGGCGGCGGATGGCCCGCTGCAACGAAGCCTGGTTCGAGCTATCAGTCAACGACTGCACAGAAGTCCTTCACCTTCACGGGAGCACCTAGCCCCAACGGTGCGACTCTCTGGTTCGTCGCTGGCTCGACCACGATCAACCAGGACAACTGTCTCTTCGGCGCAGATACAGCAGCGACTCGTACATTCTCCAACGGAGATACCGAGCGCGTTACGCCGACGTACCAGCAGACCTAAGCAGCAATTCGCAGGCGCTCGACTAGGGACGGCTCTCAACGAGGGTCGTCCCTTTCCTTTGTAGCGAGACGAACACGTAAGGGATGAGATGACGACCAATTACCCCGGAGCGCTCGACAACACAACGATCCTGAAGAACAACGCGATTGACGCGACGGTTACGGCAGGAGTCCACGCGCCCCAGCACAACAACGTCGCTGACGCCATCTTGGCGATTGAGACCGAGCTTGGGGTCAACCCTAGTGGCACATTCTCCACCGTTGTTGCTCGATTGGCTTCCGCTCCGACGCTAACTCCCAGCGCCAACCAGATCTTCCAGGGTACGGCGGACGTTACGCCGATCATCGTCAAGCAGAGCAGCAACCTTGACATCGCGAATCTCCTTGAAGCGCAGAGCGCTTCGGGATCGATCCTTGCCTACATCACACGCACGGGCGCTATCAACGCAGCAGCCCTGTCTATCGCTGGAGTCGCTCTAGCCGCAGCTAACCTTTCAGACGAAGCTCTACTGGCGCGCTTGGCATCTCCCGCGTTCACCGGAGTTCCGACAGCGCCGACCCCTTCGAACGGAGACTCAAGCACCAAGATCGCAACGACGGCTTTCGTTCAGTCGAATGGAACCCCGCCCGCCTCGGTGGTTGCGTACGCAGGATCGAGCGCGCCGACAGGTTGGCTGCTCTGCGACGGTACTGCCGTATCACGCGCAACGTACGCGACCCTGTTCGCCCTCATCGGAACCACTTATGGTGTAGGCGATGGTTCAACGACATTCAACGTGCCTGACCTTCGCGGGCGAACAGTTGTCGGCAAGGGCACTAACGCTGATGTCTTGACCTTGAACCTGAATGAAGGACTTGCCGTTGGTTCCCGCACCTTCAAGCACTACCATGGTGTTGGTACGCTGCTAGTAGCTACAGCGGGAGCGCACGGCCACGCGCACACGCTCGCAATCTCTGGTGGATCGCACAGCCACACAGGCAGCGGCAGCACAGACGGCGTTGGCGACCATGCTCACTCTTACGGTGGTATTCCGACCGGCGTCAATCTGGTTCCTGGGTTCTCGTTCGCGGGTAGCGCAACCGCATGGACGAATGGATCGATCAACGGCGGCGGTGGCGGCACTGGTGGCGCTGGTGCTCACTCCCATGGTGTTGGAATCAGCATCAATGCCGCAAGCCACACCCACCCCAGCGGTGAGTTCAGCGGAAGCATCGGTGGAGCAGACGGCACCCACACCCATGGTGTATCCGGGAACATTGGATCTACGTCGGGCGTGTCCGAAGCTGGCGCATACATCGTCTTGAACTACCTCATCAAGATCTAAGTCGGTCTGTCCGATAAGGTAGTCATGAGATACAACGTTCTGACACCGCAGCAGCAGCTAGGCATCGCCAGAGACAGGCTCCTCAACATCGAGGCGGATCACTATCTGCAAGATCTAGAGTACCGCATGGCGGCGCTCCTGGAGATGGAAGATGTGAAACTGGCAAGCGCTACGAGGCGAGACAACTTCGCCATGGCGATCAGCGAGCTTGAGACTGAGATCGATAGACTCACTGCGCTCATCCCGGACGAGCCACTTCCTTAGCTCTCATAGCTAGGCCCTAAAGGGTGACCATGCCCGATCTACCCATGCCTAGCTTCAGCGATCCTACAGATCCCGGCACAGTCTGGATCTGGGAACCCGAGTCGAAGACCTACATCAAAGCTCCCGACAACGGGCTTGGGCCTGACCGTGGTCACTCGACTGGTGGTGACAACGACTTGTTCAACCAGAATCAGCTAGAACACTCCGAGCTAGCTGGCGTTCCCGAGCTTGAAGGGCACATGGCTGCAATGCACGGATTCACGGGCAATACAGTTGTCAACTGCCCATTGTGCCAAGAAAGCACGGATTTGCGGGCATGCCCCACATGCGGCAAAGACCTGACTCCTGAGTGGAACAAGAAAGACGACGAGTTCGTCTACAACGACCCGGCACCGCAGGAGCATCACCTAGACGGCATGCCCGAGCGCGAGCCGAAGCGCAACCGCATGAAGACAGATGACTCGTATCCGTCCATGAACTTGGCGACCTGGAAGATGGCCCAGAAGATTGCGAGCCGCACGGTCACCGCAGAAGACTGGGACGCTATGTTCTCAGGCGATGCGAACATGAAGGTCGAGATCGGTAAGTGGATTATCGACAAGCAAGGTCAGATGCACTTTGAGCATGGTGTTCATGCAGTGCATGAGAAGCTAGCGGAGCGCAACGGACTTCGGTACCCGCAAGATTGTGCCGCTCTTGGGTCAGTCTACAACGATGGCACGGCCGACGTGCAGAGGGTGTTCCCCGGAACACAGTTCAACCAAGAGTCAGCGCAGCAGCAGATCGAACAAGCCTTTGGTGCCAACATCACTCTTCATGGCCCGATTGGTGGAGCGCCCTCGCAGGGCAAGGGCCAGGTATTCCAGCCCGTCGAGATTCATGGAGGAACGTGGATCATCTCTCCCCAACAGCAAGGTGAAGTCATCACCGGAGTCGCCTGGGTCAAGGAACGCTCGAACGGTGAGATCACCCCGAACGCTATCTTGGTGGCCGAACATCTTCAGCCTGAAGACTTCATGCTATGGCAGAAAGGTGTGCGCGCAATCATCACCGCAACGGGTGGTATGACCTCACATGCGGCCGTTCTGGCGACCACCGAGGGCATTCCTGTGATCCTCGACATCAAGGGCGAGTACAACAAAGTCGAGACAGGCAACTACCTAAAGATTGAACCGAACTCCCATACTATCACTGTGATGCCTGGTGCTACAGCGGATTGGTCTCCAGGGCAGAAGCGCGATGCCTGGAATCAGATCATGCAGTACCAACATCAACGTGGAGGACACATCAACTTGAAGCCCGAGTATTTCGCACACATCGATGAAGAGCTAGCTTGGCACAAGGCCAACGCAGCGCCCCTCGATAGTTGTCCCGAGTGTTACTCCCCGATGATTAGGCAGGCATCCACGTCTGTATGTCATACGTGCGGTCACACACAGCAAGTCACAGCAGCCCCTCTCGCTATCCCTGCCCTGATGGGTGTCGGTGAGGCGTTGGGCATTGGCGGCGGCGCAGCGGCAGCCGGTGCAGAAGCTGGCGGCATGGCGGGCGTAGGTGGAATGATGACCCGCGCGCTAGGTCAGGGTGCTGTCCAGGGTGTAGGTAGGAACATTGTATCCCCTGGTGGTCAAGGTGGAGGCGGTGGCGCACCCGGTGCAGCCCCGCTAGATCCTACCGATACCTCGCAGATCGGACTCGTCTCCAAGACGGCCGACACTTTCGGCGAAGAAGAAGATGGTTGGGCAACCAAGAACGACGGTACCAACTCCACAGATGAGGCTTCAGACAGCGGCATCGGCGGCAAGAAGGAGCAGGGTGACGGCCCCGAGCAGTTGAAGGATGTTGACGGTACAGGCGGTGGCAAGTCGCCTGACGGCCCCGACAAGGATATCAACAGTCACGGCGATCCTGAGATGCAGGACAAGGCCATGAAGGCTTTCCACCTGAACCTCCCGCTCGTGATGGAGTTTGCTGACTCAGACGAGCCGGGCACTAACAACCCGATCTTGGTAGCTCTAGATTCACTCCTTGAAGAAGCCTTCCCCGGATACAAGGATGGTCTTGATCAGGAAGATGGTACATCGCCACTAGAAGAGGCTATCTCGGATGAGGGGTCGGATGACTCAGACGACTCGGATGAAGCATCGGATGACGAGCCGAAGGCCAACGAGAAGAAGCCCAAGGAGGCTTCGCTCTGGGACTACCTAGCGAGCGATGACGACGATGACGACGTTACCGAGCACGAGTCAGATTGCCACTGCGATGAATGTGACGCCTCGCGAGAAAGCATCAAGGAAGCTGGCATGGCTGGTGTCGCGCCGATGCAGTTCGCGCAGCCGGGCGCAGGCCAGGCGGCAGGCGTACCTGTAGGACAGAATCCGACTTGCCCGATGTGTGGCCAGTCCCACATTGCTGGCACCCCGTGCCCTGATGCGAGCATGCAGCAGCAGCTTGCGCAGCAGGGGAATCAGGTTGCCCCCGGCACAGCTTCCGGGCCAATTGGCCCAGCGATTCAGCCCACCAAGGTTGTCACCAAGGTTGGCAACTGGATTGCAGAATCTGACTTTCATAACGACACCGACATGCCTGGCTCGATTTGCCCGGCTTGCGGTGGCCCTGGTGTAGAAACAGGCCCTGGTCAGAACCAGTGCCGACAGTGCGGCATCTCCTTTGGTCAGGATGATCAGGCACAGGCTTTCAATCCGTACGCAGAATCAGACGAGATCAATGAAGCCTATGAGCGCGGACAGCCGAGCTACGACGAGATGTTCGCCCATCGAGGAGCCACTGATGCTGAGTTCGCATTCTACGCCGCAGGCGAAGAGAGAGTGCAGGAGGGTGGCGTTGGTGCAGCCCAGCAGCCCCATCAGCTTCATCATCCCGACAAGGGACAGTCTTGGGTAGATGATCAGGGCGCTCAGATCGAAGAAGGTCAGGAGTACGAGATGAAGACGGGCGCGTTCGCGATCCCAGATCGGATCGTAGTCGAGAGAGTTCTCCCAGACAAGATCACCTACACGGTGGACTCTGGTGATGGCGTCTCCTACCGACACGAGCTTACGAAGCAGCAGGTAGACACAGATGGTACCACATTCACGTCGGCAGCCCCCGCTGACCAGATCACGGACAGTGGAGATGGATTCCAGGATCAGGAAGCTCCCCCGCGTCCCGGCATGGATGGAGCACCCCAGCAGGATGACATTTCCGACCTCGACTCCAAGAACAGCGCTGTAAGCGATTCTGAGGACGAAATGGTCTCACTTGACACATTCACTGGGGCATACGCTGGAGACGCCCCAGAAGACCGTACATGGCTTCTGGAGGGTACTTCTACGGGTGGTGTGGACGTAGATCCGGGTTTAATGGCGAAATTGGCCGGTAAGGACTACGATCCACGCGAGCAGAGGGCATTCATCGATGAAGATGGCGGCGAAGCGAGAAACCTTGATCGCCTAGACCTTGACGGCACGCACTACGTAGTTGACGGCACAGACGACCAATTCAACTGGTAAGGACTGACATGTTGTTTCCAACTCTAGCAGTCGCGTCACCACACACACGCGGTAAGGATGTCGAAGAAGCCCAGTGGCTTCTCGGTCACAACCGCTGGAACCAGAAGTTCTACACGGGACAGCCTGATAGCGAGTACGGCCCGGTCACGGGTGCTGCCGCTCATCGAGCCAAGTATTGGCTTGGGTACCCAACTGGTCAGATCGACAGCCACATGGGCGCGAAGCTCCGCTCGTTCTTGGTCAAGATCGATCACCCTTCGTACAAGGATCTTCCTGTCACCTACAAGGTTCGACGTAAGGCTCGAATCGCAAAGGCAGCGGCCGATGCGAAGAAGGTCACGCTAGGCGAGAAGAGGATCATCGAAGCTGAGAAGCACATTGGGTATCGCGAAGGCTTCGGCAATCGAACGATCTTCGGCAAGTGGTACGGTGCAGATGGTAACCCCTGGTGCGCGTACTTCGCTTCCTGGTGCGACAACAAGGCTGGCGGCAAGTTCATGTTCGGCTACTGCCCCTATATCGTGTCAGCGGCATTCGCTAACCAGAATGGCCTCTATGTCACCAACAACCCCCTCAAGGGAGACTTCGTCCTCTACGACTGGCAGAGCGATGGCACGTTCGATCATATCGGTCTGTTCGTGAAGTGGATTGATCGCGCTAAGGGTACGTTCGAGACCATCGAAGGGAACACTCTTCCAGAAGGTGGCACGGGCGATCAGAGCAATGGTGGCGGCGTCTACAGGCGTCAGCGCCATCTTAGCGGCAACCGCGTGGTCTTCATCCGCGAGAAGAGCTAATGGCTGACCGTTGGTCAAACCCCTCAGGTAGTCTGGGCGTTCATCGCTTCCGGGTATGGCCCGCAGGCACTGACTCGTACGACCACACCGAGCTTACTCAGAACTTTGACACACTGGACGGGATCGTTGGGATTCCGCCCGCTGGAGACTGGCCTCCAACCACTGGTACGAATGGTGGTATCTATCGAGAGGTCAAACTTCTGGAGCTAGACGCTATGCCAATTGGCACAGTGTTTCACTGGTTCCGCCCTGACGCAACCGTTGCACTCCCTGACGGCTGCCTTGTTTGCGATGGTTCAGTAGTATCGGCCGTCAACCATGACTTCCCTGGTGTAGTGGTGTCTGTCACCCTACCGAATCTACTGAATCGTTCAATCATCGGTGCCGACCTGAATAAGGCCGATGGCACCGCTGCCGCCGCCGTGGGGAACGGCAACATCAACCTGCCAGCAGGAGCACCCGGCCCCCAGGCTACGGGAGGACTTAACGAGGTAATCTTGTCCTTGGCTCAGATACCTGCCCATAACCACGGCGGCGGGAACCACAATCACACGTACAACCAACAGATCATCCAGCTACCGCAGGGAGGAATCAACTACCTCTTCTACGTACGCGACGAGATCACCCACACATTGCAGACCAACTTCTCTGGAACGATCATCAACACAGAGGGTAGCGGCACTGCACACGAGAACAGACCACTATACGTTGGACTGATCCCGCTATGCAAGGTACGAAGGGTTGACTCTCTGTAGCCCTATGTTCAGGCTAACAGCAGACACCTAAGTTACGACCAATCACATGGAAGAGGAAATGACAACCACAACTTTCTACCGCAAGGCAAACGTCTCGCGCGCAGATGCAGCGAAGTCTCTCCTGACTCGTTACCCGAATGCCGACCTTGTTTCTCTCAAGGCGAAGAAGGCAGACGCTGAAGAGGCACTAGCCGCTGGCGTGAAGGTTGGAGATCAGGTCTTCGCAGCAACTATCCGCGTGAGTGAGTTCCCGCCGTCTGACGACAGCGACAGCAGCGACACAGAGGAGCCGTCTGATGACGCTCCTCCGTCTGATTCACCCCCGGCAGACGACTCGTCATCTGATGACGACTCTTCTGATTCTCCTGCACCTGATTTCGGCGACGGAGATTCAGACGCCGACGATCTCGGAGGAGAAGAGAAGCCGCTCAAGGGCGACGATGGAATCATCCAACTCCTCCAGCAGCTACTCGACGTAGTTAAGGGCGGCGGTGGCCTCGGCCCCGATGCTGGCCCTGACGACCTCGGCCCCGATCCAATGGGAGGCGACCCTGGTATGGGTGGCGACCCGCTGGGTGATCCGGGTGCTGTTCCCGACATTGGTGCTCCCCCGCAGGGTGGCGGTCTACCCGCTCCCGGTGGCCCGGCTGGAGGCCCTCCGCTTCCTCCCCCGGTCAAGCCCAAGTCTGGCATCGGCGTAGGTGCGTTCGCGCACTACAACTCCAAGCAGGCTGAGATCACCGTTGTTCGTCAGAACACGACTGGCTCGGTAGGCAACAAGGAGATCATCGCTGAAGCCCGCCAGTTCTACCCGACACACACGGTGGCCAAGATCCGACGCACCGGCTCTGCCGTTGTCAACGGTCAGGACACCAATCTCCCCGAGAGCAAGATCGCGGTTGTAACCCTGATCGCGAAGTAGGGACAGCAGTGTTCCAGAAGTACGCGAAGCTAGAAGTCCTCGAAGTCAAGAGCGCTCCCTCTAAGGAGCGCTCTGCTTCGTTGTCCAAGTTCGCTGAGTACGACGACTATCGCACTGAAGACGGATACGTCTATGTGCGCGTGCGAGCGATCTCATCGCGCGTCAACAAGAACCACGATGGATGGCCCGCCACTGAGCTTGAGAAGTCTTGGCGCACCTTCATCGGCAAGCCGATCTTCGTAGACCACCACAACAGCGACCCCAAGCGGGCGCGTGGTGTCATCGTGGACGCAGCCCTGCACATCGAGGACGAGAAGACAGCAAGTCTCGACCCGTACTACTCGGCCGCTCCCGCCAATCACCTTCCGGCAACCTGGATCGAGCTTCTGCTCGAAGTGGATGCCAAGAAGTTCCCCAAGCTCGCCAAGGCTATCGTAGATGGCGACATCGATGGCGTGTCCATGGGTGCGAACGTAGAGTTGAGCAAGTGCTCACACTGCGGTAACGAAGCCCGCTCGCCCGAGCAATATTGCAAGCACGTCCAGTCCAAGGGTGCATACTTTGACTTCCACACACCGAGTGGGCAGAAGGTGGCCAAGAAGTCCTATGAGGACTGCTACGACATTGGTTTCTTCGAGATCAGCTTTGTCTTCGATCCTGCCGATGAGACCGCGCTCGTGCGCGATATCAAGAAGGCCGCTCGCGTGTCTGCCGTCCAGGTAGAAGGCGCGCAGCAGTTCCGCGTTGGCGAAGAGGTTCAGATCGGTGGAGGCCCCGGCTCTGGCCAGAGCGGCAAGATCGTGGACTACACCGCCAATGGTGGCATCCTTCAGTACCACGTCCAGACCCCGTACGGAGTCCAGGTAGCACAGCAGGAAGATCTAGTCCCGGTCTACAACATCGCTGGTGTTGCACCTGGCGTCGGAGCACAGGGAGCAATCCCGCCCGCCGAAGGTCTTGACTACTACACACCCGACGAGGTCGCAGAGACTCTCAGTGGAATCAGCACTGGCACATACCAGAAGCTCTGGGAGCTTGTTGACCATCTTGATCGGAACAAGCAGGCTGTTCCCATGGGTGGAGATCGACATGACCCTTATGGTGAGCATGGCACCCCGACCGTTGAGACCCCCGGAGATCGCAATGACTTCCTGGGCGAAGGCTCGACTGGTTCGGTCGTGTCCGTCTGGAACATGCTCTCCCCCGAGCAGCAGACAGAAATCAATGCAGCTATGAAGGCAGCAGATGCAGAGTGGGATGCAGCCGGACAACAGATTGGTCTTGAGGATCGCTCAACAGCCAAGACGGCCAACATGAATGACGACGTTGTGGCGGCTCACCGACAGGGCCAGTCTTTGGAAGCCATCGCACGTTCGTATGGCATGAACGCAAATGAGATTCGGCAGATCTTGCGTGGCCGTGGTGTAACAGCCGACCGTAACCCCGAGCCGCAGTCAGATATGACGGTTGCTCCCGATCAGGTAGACACACTTCGTCAGGATCAGGTTTGCCCGATCTGCGGTAGCGATATGGAAGACGGCGTCTGCGAAGTCTGCAACTACGAAGAGCCGCCCGAGGGCTTTGACAATCCCGACCTGGAGAAGGCCAAGGAGGTCGATGAGCAGATGCATCAGCAGGACGCTGAGCAGGCTGCACAGGGCCAGCAGCCTGGCGCTCCCAACGATATTCAGACCAACCCGAACGACCCGAGTAGCCCCAAGCCCATGCCGGGCGGCGCTATGCCTGCCACATCAAAGGTAGCAGAGACGGCCACTGTAAAGGTTGAGAAGACTTCCGCCCAAGGTGGACGGATTAAGACACAGGAACGGCCCATCCTTCCTGTTACACGACAGTTGTCAGACAAGCCGATTGGTAAGAAGGTTATCACGGACTCGAAGGCTCCAGTCGAAAGTAAAACCCGAAAGGACAACATGACCGCACAGACAAAGATCGCTGACGGTGCCTCTGCTAATGGTGAGGGTGTCCAGGCTGACAAGCGTGTAGACGTAGAAGGCGTGGGCGCTGTCACTGGAGATCCGCTGAGCGGCATCGACAACGAGAACGTAGAGAAGGACACGGGCGACTTCACCGCGCCCCACACGGACACCTGGAGTGGTGGCGAGGGCGATAGCCTTGGTCAGCAGGATGCCGTGACGAGTGATGCTGGTGAGTTGCTCAGCACCGTCTCCGCAACGGAGAAGACGGCTGACGATAGTGGCGTCTGGGATTCTCCCGGCCACGGCTTCCCCGATCACGACCCGACGCGAGTCCAGCTTGACGGATCGCTGAAGGAAGAGGTTGGTGGCCCCACCGAGACCGACTCCAGTGAAGAGTTCCGTAGCCTCAAGGGTGCTAACCCTGTTGGCGGCGACAACTCCAACGAGGTCGGTGGCCCGATTGGTGTCGCAGTAGCGAACGCCAAGGCTCAGGTCTACAAGGCCCTCAAGGTCGCAGAGACTGAGGTCGAGCTAGGCATCCTCGATTCTGACGCGAAGTTCGACCGCGCGTCCGAGCTAGAGGACACCCCGGTTCAGGCGCTTGACGCCCAGATCGAGGCGTACGCCAAGGTCAAGACCGCTGGTCTCCGCAAGGCGACGAGCACGAAGGCACCGACAGCAGGACGAGTACCGAGCTTCCGCCCGGTTGCTTCGTTCGACATCGACGCACACGCAGTTGAAGACGAGTTCGAGGACTCAATCTTCTAGGCCCCACTACATTCCAAGCCAGTTCCTAGGCTGAAGATGTAGAAAGCCTCAACAGGCTAACTCCCAAAGGAAACCAAGAGAAACCATGCTACGACTAACCAACCTGGCGAACAAGTACAACCGTCGCACGCTCCGCGCTCTGTATGGACAGACGCAGGCGTACCCGTACGACGTGCAGCTTAGTTCCGCCTTCGTCCGTACAGCAGGAGCGCTTTCGGGCGGTACTGCCATCACGGGTGCAAAGTCGGCCATCCTTCCCGGACAGGTCGCAAACAAGCTCGTCGGAGAGGCTGTAACTGTTTCGGCCGCTGCGGCAGCTTCCAACCGTCCGTTTGGGCTGTTCGCCAACTTCGTTGGTGGAGAGCTTTCCGACATTCCGACCGACTTCGACCGCGTTGGTGTTTGGCGCGGAGCGGGTGGGGTCTTCGAGATCCTCGCACCGGCCTTCGATGACACGGGTCTTTCTGCGCTGGCAGCAGCGGAGGATGGCGCGGTAGCCAACGAAGTCTACTTCAAGTCCAACGCTAAGGGTCAGGTCGTCGGCACTGCGGGCGCAAACGTCATCAACAACGTAGGTCGTCTAGTGACTCGTCTGTCAGCTAACGCCGTCATCGTGGAGCTTCTCGTCTAGGCCCCGGCCCTGACTGAAGATTCTCAGAAAGAGATAACAGACATGCTTACAGCACGCACAGCAAAGCACAGTGACGACTACGTCGAGAAGCTCGGTTCGCTCAAGAAGCTGACCAAGCAGGAGAAGCAGCAGCGTCTCGCGACGATCCTCGCTGACAAGGCCAGCGGTATGCACCGCCTCGGCCAGGGAATGATCGGCCCGATCCAGATCCGCCTACGATACGAGGGTATCGTACGCAACGTCCTCCTAGAGGACACCCTGGAGCGCGGCCCGCTCATGCCGTATGACATCCTAGACGACCTCGGTAAGGCTTACATCCTGAACGCTACGGATTCTGAAGTCAAGCTACAGGTCTTCGAAGGTAAGCAGGCGTTCCCGAACCTCTTCCGCATCGCGTCCTTCCCCCGCATCCGCAAGGAGGACTTGTACTACCTCCGAGTGAACGCGGTCGAGTACGCGCAGGACGAGTCACGGCAGGCCATCCAGAAGCAGGAAGACTACAAGCTCATCCTCCTTCTCGAAGGCGCAATCGGCGATTACGGCGCAGCGGGTCAGACCCCGACTGGCGGTATCGCTACCGGAATCTCGGCTGGCCCTGGTGGCCACACGAGCGAGAAGACCGTCATCATCGGGGCATCGAACCCGCTTGAGCCGGTTGACTTCTACAGCGCGGTCTCGATGGTTGAGATCGAGCAGCTAGAGGCATCTCGTGTCCTTGCTCACCCGCAGGACATCCGCGACCTCTACACCTGGGACATCAACGTCACGGGTTGGAGCTTCAAGGACAAGGTATTCGCAGGCGAGAAGATCACGTCGTTCGGCGAGTTCCAGGTTCAGAAGTCGGTCATCGTGCCGCAGGGCGAGGTCTTCCTCTCCGCTGATCCAGAGTACGTCGGCGTCTTCCCGGTCATGTACAGCCTCGACGTTGAGGAGAACCACCTTGTGGAGCAGTTCTACAAGGGCTGGGTCATGGACGAGCTAGTCGGGATGATGATCCTGAACGCTCGCGGCCTCGCACGAGTCCTCAAGGCTGACTCGTGGGCAGCATCTGGTGTTGTCACCAACATCGCAGATCGCGGCCTCTACAGCTAGACCTGATCGACCAAGCACACCGCTCGACACGAGGCCCCCGGAAGGGGGCCTCTGTCGTTGTGTATACGATTGTCCCCGTTTCCGGGGTTATCGTCTATACCTGCGCACGCTTGCGGATCTGGTCGAGGTTCCACTCGCTAGTGACCCAGCCGTTCTCGAACACGGTCTCCAGGAGATTACCCGAGTCGTAGCGACTCGCTGCCTCTTCGGACACGGTGAAGAACTCATCGTCTCTCTTGACGAGCGCCAACCGGCCACGCTTGGAGTCCTTGCCCTGATCGGTAGCGGGCTGCTTGAAGACATCCCGCTCTTCTCCATCCACGATGGCTGAAGAGCACTTGAATGCGAACCTCATGGTGTCGCGGTTGACTTGCTGAAGCAGGCCACCGCCCATCCCGAAGGTCACGTTATCGGCGCTCCACTTCTCGTGCTCAATCGTCTTCAGGATGTTGTCGATCATCTTGAGATTGAGACCGTCACCCTGGATGACACGCACCTTGGGGTTCAAGACCTTGTACCCCTTGTCATTGACGGTGTAGCCGAACTGCTTACCCAGCAGTTCCAGGGTGTAGTTCACGATGTGCGGCGGGAAGCCACTGTCTGGCCGGACGACCAGAGTGCCCGGTGCTGCCAGGACAGCATCTCGGAGCTTGTCGCCCCAGATGTCCTTAACGGCCTTGAACAGATCGTAGGAGTCCGACACTACGGAGTAGATCCCGCAGTCGCCGTATTGCTCGATCATGTTCCGGTAGGCATCTGCCTCGTTCTCTCGACCCCACGATGTCATCGTTGAGTGCTCCGAAGCCGGGACGCTGAAGCCCGCCATTCCTGCGCTGTAGTAGTCCTGGAGGAACGTCAGGGCGGCAACCGTGTCCGTGCCTAGGAAGTTGAGTAGATGGGCCGCTCCACCGATCCCAGCCGACTCGACGCTGGACACGCCCCGGAAGCCGAAGTCGTGGAGCTTGAAGTCGATCAACGACGGATCGCCGGTCTTCTCCAGGGCCGCGAGGATCTGCTTACGAGCCTGGCCCGACACCGTGGCAACCGTTGACGGGTACCACACCTGAGACAGAAGTGTCTCCAGGAAGTTGGTGAGCCAGAAGCATTCGGGGTCAGTGTTCTCGATGGTCATCAGCACGTTGCCAACGGGCACCTTGGTGCCTTCTGGAACCGCCTTGATGCGAACGGGCAATCGACCCCCGTACTCGTTGAGGATACGCTCCCACCCCGCGCGATTGAAGAGATCGGGCGACCCGAAGTGAGCCTCGTAGAGGGCCTCAGCCTGGTCGATCTTGGCAGCCGTTACCTGCTTGCCTGCAAGGTGCTTGCGGATGATGTATTGGAGGCCGAAGAACGTGGTCTCGGTGAAGTCATCGCTCCCGCGAGACTCGAAGTACGAGTAGACGTTGGTGGTCTTCGGCGGGTACTGCTTCCAGTGCGACACCTTGTAGGAGTCGGACAGAAGGATGATGTTGTCATTCATGATTGTCCTTTCAGCGCTCTCCCTGAGCGCCTACGAAGTAGTTGATGATGTGGGCGTGATCCTCGAAGAACTTGTCTTCGTTCTGGATCACATCCCAGAGCGACATCCAGATTGCGCGTGCCGCATCGTCGTTGCCTTTGACTTCGGGCAGGTTGCCGTCCTTGAGCTTGATGTGGAAGCCATGCGAGATCGTGCGACCCCGCAGTGAACGGTCAGGGTGATCGAAGACCTTCGAGTCTACGATTGAGGATGCCAGGATCAGCTTGTCAACCCTGATCCCGGTCTCCTCTCGCAGTTCCCTGAGCATCCCGTCTTGCACGAACTCATTCGGCTTGAGGAACCCTCCAGGTAGTGCGAACAACCCCTTACCGGGGTTGGTCTTGCGCTCGACCACGAGAACGTGGCCACTTGTGGTGACACACGCATCCGTGGTGACGAACATGGGCGGGAAGGGGGCATCAGCCCACTGTGCCTTGTAGTCCTGAACGTACTTGAACTCTCGCACCTGATCGGCATACGCCTTGGTGTGAACGTACCCCTTCAGGAAGTCCTTGGTGCTCAGAGGCAAGAGCTTGTCGATCTCCCCTACGAGTGGGTGGCGCTGTTCGGCTGGGATCTTACCTTCCCAGTCGCGTCTGTCTGTGACTCCGCTGAAGAGATGGTGGCGCACCTTGGTGGCATCCATCATGGAAGTCTCGACTGGCTCGTGATCCCACTGCGGGAATAGCTTCAAGTAGTACGATGAAGCGTCCTTGAACTGGCCCAGGAGCGCAATCGAGTCGCCCTCTCTGGCGAACTGGTTGACCTTGCCCTGAACATCCATGAGCCAGGCGTCGATGTTGTAGTAGTAGTCGCGAACCCCGACCACCTTGACGCGATTCTTCATCTCGCCTGTGAAGCAGTCCATGATCATGCCACGGCGCTCCTCAAAGGTGAATGGGTTCTTGGGAGACGGTGCAGCGTTGGACGATCCAACGATGACGATCACGTTCTCCGCAATGCGTAGGCCCTGCCTGATGACCTCTAGGTGTCCCATGTGGAACGGCTGAAACCGGCCCACGAACACAGCGTGCTTGTAATCCATTACGTCCTCCTCCTTCAAGGCCCTCCATGGGCCTCTAGTGATATGTCCAAGTGTAGCACTCTTGGTACAAGGCTACTCTCTATCTCTTAACTACTCCCGTGTAATGACCGAATAGAGTATCAACGGCCCGCCCCATTACCGGGGATCGGACGAGATAGACCTGAGGAGGTCGAATTAGAATGGCAACACCCCGTAAGGCAGCAGCACCCAAGGCAGCACCCAAGGCAGCACCCAAGCCGCGCGCTACGCGCCCCAAGGCAGGCCCGAAGATCATCAGGAATCTTCGCCAGATGCCTGTCCACTTCCGTCTCGGAAACAACAAAGACCCGTACCGCGTCCAGCTAGCTCCGCGTGGTCAGCAGGGTGACACGGAGTCGATTCCGGTTGCGCTCCAGGAGGACTACGCCTTCATCCGTGGCGTGGGTAGTCTCTTCGAGATCATCACGGTTACTGAAGCTCGTGCCCTCCAGTACCAGCCCGTTGGGTACCTGGGTCGCACGGATGCACCCAAGGTCTACACCGAGGCTGACACCGTGATCCAGACCGCAGACGACTGGGACGGCAAGGGTCAGCGTGCCCCTGAAGACCGCAACGTCCGCACGAGTGGCCAGGTCTTCGCCGACGTGCCCGGATCAGACGAGGCTCTTCATGAGACGCTCCGACACGGCCAGGAGAACGTTGACAAGCCGAACCCGGCCATGCCCGAGGGCGTCAACTTTGACCGTTCGGTCACAGTCGAGCGCGTCAGCGGATGATCACTCGTCTCCGTCTCTGGTGGAAGATGCGCCAGCTAGACAAGCTGTCCGTCGATCTCTGGGGGCGACCCGGAGAACTAGGTGGGTTTGATCTACCACCCGAGGATCTATCGACCATGAGCGAGGTCGAATACCCCGACAACATCGTGTACGTACACGACAAGAAAGAGTGGATGGTTAAGCGCTCGGCGTAGAAGAGGGGGCCGATTGGCCCCCTCAGTTTACTTCCATGTGCCATGTTCAGGTAACCCATTCCTGACCCAGGCATGTTGCGGGCCTCTCCAGCAGCCCCACGATCCAGCGATTGAGTGATAGTGGGCGGCAATCCTGCGGGCTACACGGTACTGTTGCCATGGTGTTGCGTTGGCAGCAGAGCTAGGGTACCCATTGTACTTAAAGGCATCCCATGTAGTTCGTGCAAAGGCGAAAGCTCCTTCGTAATCTCCCCCTGAGTGGTGCCAGTCGAGATGCTCTTCACACTGAGCAAGATTCTGCCAGTGCTGGGGCATCCATACCTTGTATTGCCATTGCCACGTCTGCTTCGTAACAGATGGTGTGGCTTGTGTTGCGTGTGCTGTCCCGGTGAGTGTCACAGCGATTGCCAGGACGACAATCGCGATTTGTGTCTTGATATGTCTCATAACACTGCCGTACTGAGAACATCGTTTGAGACCGAAACTACGGGCCTGCCATGCTTCTCGTACGGGGGCTTCTGCCCTGTCCTTTCTGTAAAGCCATGTTGGTGGTAGGGTATACCCCTCAATGGCGCTTAGAACGGCTCTGAGAGCCGTACACGACCCCTCCTAGGGGAAGTCTGGTGAGAGATTCCCGCCTGCGGCCATGTCCGGTAGCTCAAAGAGTGGATGAGCGGTCTCCGAAGGGGAGACTAGGACACGAGGAAGGGGAATCTTGTTGAAGTACAGCTTGTGCTGTCCAGTCGCGCGTGCGACCTCGGCAGCGAACGAGTGGAGTGTCTGATCATTCTCAGGCGTGTCCTCCACGTCCAGGTCAATCCAGGTCATTGGCTCAGCGAAAGACTCACCCGTGTCAGGGTTCGTCCAGACGCCATCGATGTGCTTGCGCACGGTCGAGTCACCGTAGCCAGCCTTAGCCAGCGCTTTCAAGATGCCAGGCAGCATCCAGGTGAGATCCTGTTGCTGACCACTCTCGTCGGCGTTACTGGCTTCGGGTATGGCTAGCTGGTAGCGAGCGATGCCTGAATCCCACATGTCACCTATTCTAGCACAGAAGTCACCGGGTTGTTAGGTCACTACAGACAGAGGTCAATCAGCCACCTAAGGGGTGATGACAACGAACGGGTCTTGTCGCAAGTGATCGGCTCACCCATAACCTGCGCCAGCCTTCGGGACTCTCTAGGGGCAGGGGGGAGCACTTACTCGGACAGGTCGGGCACGCCGAGGCTAAGGTTCCAATGCGAGTTCCTGAGACAAGGCTAGGCAGACCCACACCCATGGCGGTAGGAGAGAGAACATGAGTTTCGGATACGAGCGACAGCCCAATGTGATGCTGAATGACAGCGCCATTCTAGACGGCTGGCTGTACAACAACGCGGGCGACACTCTGATCCCCATGGGCGATATCACATCGGCCATCGTCACAATCCTGAAGCCGGGTGATGATCCCAACACACCATCTGTCCAGAGCAATCCAGCAGACATCGTTGGTGACGGTCATGCTCAGTTCCAGGTTATCAACCTAACTGACATACCCGGTGAGTACAAGGGCGTCATGACGTTCGACTACACTGGCGTATCTTCTGCACCGTACCCGAACGCCCTCAAGTCTGTCATTGTTGACTTCACTGTCATTGATCCGTTTGTTCGCTCTGGGTCTGCGGTGTCTGATCCATACGTTGACATGGCATGGCTCAAGCTAGAAGACTGCTTCGACTCTGAACTGGGTGGCCCTTGGCTCCGGGATCAGACACTGGCTGTCTTCGATAAGACCAAGATTCGAGCCTTCATTCCAGAGGTCATCATGAACGTGAACGAGACGATGCCGTTCTCCGACTACACTGAGGCTAGCTACCCATGGTCGCAGGGGTCATACGGCCCACTGGCAGCCCAGGGCCTACTCGTTGCATCCATCCGACATCTGATGCGCTCGTACACCGAGCAGCCCGATGTTGTCTCGTCTCCCGTAGCCTTCATGGACAGAAAGCGATACCAGCAGGCTTGGAAAGCTGTCTACGATGTTGAAGCTCCATTGTTCGACAAGTGGACGAAGCAAGTCAAGCTCCGTGGTTACGACATCACGCACGGCTCTCTCCTCCTCGGTACGAAGGCCGGTCGCATGCTTCCTGGCCCGATGCGGTCAAGGAACGTCGGCAGGGGCTTCTAAGTGCGGTACGTAACCTTTCGCGAGGTCGGCCCGCCGAACACTCCGCAGGAGATCAAGAGACTTCGTCGCGAGAACATGGATCTGTGTCGCAAGATGGGCCAGCCTGTTGTCTTTCGTCACATGTACAACCTAGACGATGTCGAGAACGGCGAAGCCAAGAAGTGCCCGGCCTGCTTCGATTCAGTGTACGAGCAGACGCGAAACGATTGCCCAGTTTGCTACAGCTTCGGATTCGTGTCAGTCGAGGACAATCCGTTCGATGTCTGGGTCACCACTGACGGACAACTCGTGACGGGCGCGCAGCCGAATGGATCAATCAAGGCCCCTCGTTACGGAGGCTTCGCCAATCCACTTCTGACTTGGCTCCTTGAGCCTGACGTAGCAATTGATGTCTTCCGAGTCAACGAGCAGGGTGTGATGATCCAGACCTTCGATGCAGAAGGTGTGGCCCCTTGGTACCCCAGACTGGGCGACAACGATCTCTGCATCAACGTTGTGCTAGATCAGGATGGCTACACGATCACCGACATGCATGATCGATTCCAGTTGAAGCGCGTTCAGCAGATCACCATGCGCGGCCTAGGTAGACGAGGAGCGCAGCGCAGTGGTCATCAGCCATTCCAGGTGGGGCAGAGTTTCCAGATGAGCAAGGCTCCGACCAACAGTGCCTTGTACGGGGTTCCCGTAGATTCAATCTACTTCAGCGACTTGGTTGTCAATAGTAGCAAGAGGCCCGTTGGGCTGACGAACGCGCACGACTTCGGATTGGTTACGACCGTCTAATGCCTACCGCACAGCAGAGCGTGGTCAGACTAGCCGTCAAGATCGCCAACCGACGAGCGCGAACAGAGATCTTGCCGCTCCTGATCCAGGGTCAGTCTGACGCAAACGTCAAGGGCCTAAGACGATCATGGGCACCCTTCAAGGCCACTCTGGATGATGGCGAATACGGGTATCGCCTGGAGACCAAAGATGCCATGGTGAAGGCTATCCTGCTCGATCAAAGCATCTACACGCAAGTCACACAGATTGGTCTTGATTCGATGGAGGAAGCTATGTCAGATAGCTCCGAGACTCAAGTGTTCGTACAAAGCCTTCTCGATGGGTTGAGAGTATGAGTGAAGCGCTCCGCACAACTGATCTTTCTGTTACCTCCTATCGCCGACTTGTCCTGCGAGGGATCGTCAACGCCCTGCATGCAGTCTACGACACGGCTTACACGCGCGAGCGTCAGCTTGTCGATCTCAAGATCACGCCGCACTATCCCCTCGTCAAGTTGGACTACCCGTCTATCGTGGTAGAGTACAACGGCCAGAGGATCATCAACGCTGGCGTGGGTCACGAAGAGTGGTTCCTAGACGACAACGAAATCCTCAGAAAGTGGAATCATCGTCGCTTCGAGGGCACGTTGAACTTCTCATGCCACGCCCTGACCCCTCTCGACCTTGACCTCCTGGTGGACTCACTGGTCGAGGTTCTGAGCTTCGGTCGTCTTGACGCCCAGCTAGGTAACTTCTTCACCAGCATCTATGGGTCACCCGATGACCCCCTCATGCTGGCATTCAGCCAGTTGATGCTCAACGTGGACGAAATCAACGACGGTGGCGTCACGGCCCAGATCGCCCCATGGTCTCCCGAGGACGTGTTGGTGTACTCGTCAGACTTGAACATCGAGATCCATGGTGGCTTCTACAACACCTACCCGCAGGATCAGTGGTCATTCATCACGCGAGTAGAGTCACAGTCGTATCCGCAGTTCGAACAGCCGGTGGACTTCGATGTCTAGCACTCTCATTCTTCCGTTCAGCGATCATCCCGAGCTTGCTTGGTCGAATCCGTTCGAGTACGAGGACAACAACCTCGATCCCGACCCGAATCACCCGTACAGCTATCCTAACCGCCTCAGGGCTGTTGGTGTTGTAACGGGCGCAGAGTACCAGACCGATAACGATGATGACTACCAGTGGGTTCGAGGCACGGGCGTTATCTCGGCGGACGAGACCTACAACATCCAGTTCGTTGCGCCAACGGCTCTCGCATCGGCGGCAGCGTTCGGTACGTTGCATGTCAACCACAAGAAGACGCTCGTTGGACTTGGCTCAGCAGCAAGCATTGGCACCGTCTACATCAGCAGGACAGTCAACACGGTTGGCCTCAGCAGCGTACCCGCATTCGGCGTGGTCGGCAACAAGAGAACGGTCAACATCACCGGGCTTTCCAGCACGCCAGCCTTCGGAACACGCACGTTCAAGACAACCGTTCCCATCCCTGGACTCAACTCGGCGGCTTCCTTCGGCGTCTTCAAGATCAACACTCAGGCGTTCCCGCCTGCTCTCGGCTCGGCCGCAGCATTCGGTACGACCACTATCAGTCGCACGGTGAACGTGACGGGTCTTGGCTCAGCGGCCCAGATTGGCGCGCTAGCCCGAGAAGACATGACGGTCAACATCACAGGTCTGGGGTCGGCTGCCAGCTTCGGCACAACCACGATCATCCCTGGATGGACATTCATCCCGATTGGGTCTGCGCTTGGCTCAGCGGCAGCCTTCGGCACCTTGAAGGTGAACACGGCAACCACGCTTGTGGGCCTAACAGGAACGCAGGCTTTCGGTGTCTTGTCGGTAAACACCACGACGACTCTGGTCGGACTAAACTCCGTGGCCTCGATTGGTACACTGAAGATCTCAAGGACGACCAACGTGACCGGCCTCGGTTCGGCGGCATCGTTCGGCACCCCGACATTCACAGGCCACATCAACGTGTCTGTGACTGGTCTTGGGTCAGCAGCAGCCTTTGGTTCCAAGAGTGTGAACAGAACGGCCAACGTAACAGGATTCACGAGCACCCCGACCTTTGGCACCCCGACCTTCAAGCTCACTGTCAACATCACAGGCAAGGGCAGCGAGGCCAGCTTTGGCACGGTGACTACAGCCTAATGACACGGCCGCTACTTTCTAGCCGTCTACTCCACCCTAAGGTTTGAGATTGAAACCCTTTAGGAGACTCTGAAACCCTTGGCACTCGCATACGTAAAGCCCGGCGTAACCGTCAGTGAGATCGTATCACCGTCGTTCTCGCCCATCCTGCTAGATCCTACGTCGATCTGCATTGTCGGCCCTGGACAGGGCTATGAGGATTTCGTTCAGGTGTTCGTTCTGGACGACAACACTCCCATCCAGCTTGGTGCTCTCAACGTGGACACCAGCACCATCGTCGTTCGTGACGCGAGCAACGTAACCCTTGAGCCTTTCCGGGCTTCAACCACTCTGACCAATCTAGACTATAACGTTGACTCGACCCTCTTGACTACTCAGGGGATCGTCAGCATCGTTCGCGCGATGCAGACCACCATTGGCAATGGCGAGTCGGTTGTCGTGTACTTCGAGAACTCAGGTTCACCGTCGCAGGGTGACGGTAAGACCGAGTCCATCGTCCTTAATGGCACGAGCCTTGCTACCCCGGCTCAGCGCACTTCGGGAACCGTATCGGCTACCGTCAAGGTCGGCACCGAGGGCCTGGCCCCGGTTGCGGACTACGCAGTCGTTGGCGCAGGAGGCGCAACCCCGACCATCGTTTGGGTCAACACGGCGACTGTTCTCAGGAAGTTCCAGACTGTCTACCTCGACTACACAGTTGGCGCTGTTCAGTTCAGCGACATCGCGGTGCAGTTGAACAACCTGACTCCGGTCAACCTGCCGACAACTGCCGACAACATTGTTGTCAAGACAGCACCCGGCACATTCGCCAACACTTCTGCTCTCTATCAGAAGGGCACCACCACCGATCTGGACTACATCTTGACCGGCACAGGGGCAACCCTTCAGCTAAGCCGTTCGGCGGGAACGACTACGATTGGCGCTTCGGCTGACAAGCTCGCCGTCCGAGTCTCTTACCGTGCGACACCGAGCGACTACTGGCTCCCGACCCGCTGCTTCGGCCAGAGTGATGTCGAGGACAAGTTCGGCCCGGCTTACGACTCAGTTGGAAACATTCTCAATCCAGTGTCTTTCGCAGCTTCGGTTGCATTCGAGAACGGCGCTGCTAGCGTGATCGTCCAGGCTCTCTTCACAGAAGGTAGCCCGCGCACGACTCCGACAGGCAGTGTCAACGACTGGGAGGACACCCTTAAGAACCTTCGCGACATCGAAGACGTAAACGTTATCGTCCCGATCATCGCCGCTGGCAACCTGGCTACAACGGTCACGGACTCCCTCAACCTTCAGATTCTACAGAAGGTGCAGGATCATGTCAACTACATGGCCCAGCAGCAACAGCAGTTGCTCGTGGCTATCGTAGGCGAGGACGGCACTGGTGGTGCCTTGGCTTCCAAGGCCACTCTACAGGCTCACGCTCAGGCCATTGGTGCTCGCACCCCGGCTGACAGTGTGCTCTTCGTATCGCCGTCATCCTTCAACTTCGCTAACCCCGTCACCGGGGTGGACGCCCTCTTCGGCGGTCAGTACGTAGCAGCAGCCTTCGCAGGCGCACTTAGTCGCTACCCCGTGCAGACTCCGATGACGCGCAAGCGTATCAATGTCATCACATCAGTCAACGACTCACGCACCGAGACCGACAAGGACGCCGACGCACAGGCGGGCCTGACGGTCATTGAGGCCAAGCGTGGAACGATCCAGGTACGTCATGCGATCACCACCGCAACGGATACTCTGGTTCGCCGAGAGTTCAATGTTGTTCGCGCCAAGCAGTACATGATGGAGAACATCCGCGAGAGCATCGACACAGAGGTCATTGGCCAGATCGTCCTGGACGACCAGTCGAACTTCCGAGTTCAGCTTATCGTCACGGCTGTCCTGGAGCGTCTCCGCTCTGAGGGTGCGCTGGTTTCTTACCAGTCGATCCAGGTTCGTAGGAACCCGTCTGACGCGAGCGCTCTTGAGGTTCGCTTCAGCTACCTACCCGCATACCCGCTCAACCAGGTCTCGATCAGCTTCAGCATCGACTCCGCTCAGGGCGTAACCTTCGACACAACGGACGCAACGAACGTCCAGGGCATCTAAGGACTAGACAATGGCATCTTCAAGCGCACAGCAGAACATCTTCAACCGCACCAAGCCGTTCCGCGTCGGTGGTTCCGGTTTCACCAGCTTCTGGTGGAACGGTCACGTCATTGGATTCGCCCAGCAGGTTTCGCATCAGGCTCCGCAGCCCGTTGCTACCCCGGTGGCCATCCAGCCTCTTGACCAGCAGTACCCGCTCCAGATCATCACCCCGGCCGCAATCGGCGCTGGCACCCTACAGGTGCAGTTGTTCGAGATGTACGGCCAGAAGGTCTGGGATCAGATCATGAAGATCACGGACACGGGTGGCTTCGGCACGGCTGGACAGCGCTCCAACGCTCGCTACAACGACCTTTCTGAAGTCTTCCTGCGACTGTCGGCTCTCAACAAGCCCGTCAACGCATCGAAGATCATCTACCCGCCGAACACAGGCGTTCGCGGTGGCCCGAAGGTGAAGCACTACGCAGAGCTTTACCACAACGTCGTCATCACGGATATCCGGGACGACGAGCAGATCGAGATCGGCACCATGGAGGTCATCAAGACGATGACGGTCATGTACACGTACATGACACGGGAGCAAGAGACTCACTAAGGTTCTCTCGCCTCCTGGCCGATAAGGAGGTATCATGTCTAATCCCGACTTCGAGTCCGATGTGGACTTTGGCCCGGCTGGGTTCACCGTTGAACGTGACGAGGAAACAGACCAGCCCATGCTCAACGCCGACAAGGCGGATGAGTTCGATCCCAAGATCTACGATGATGTCGAGGGCCTTCTCTATCTGGGCTATCTGACTTCAGACATCGAGGTCTTCGGTCACACCTTCACGATCAAGACTCTCCGTCGAGGAGAGCGCTTGGCGTGCAGCCTTCTAGTTAAGGACTACGACGAGTCCTTTGGCATGGGAGACGCCATCGAGGCTGTGTACGTGGCAGCCTGTATCCTCACGCTAGACGGACGCCCCTTGTCGGCTGCTTTGTCCGCCGATGAAGAGCGAGATCCGATTCAGCGTATCCGAGCTAACTTCGAGCGCGTAGTCAAGTGGTACGACCCCGTGATCGAGTCGATCTACCTTGAGTTCAGCAACCTGCTTCTACGACAAGCACAGGCATTCAGTGAACTTGAGCTAAAATCGACAGCGGGTCGGCACACGCTCTAACCCTCTGCCGCCTCGCTCATAGTCAGGGTATCCTACAGGGCGACTTGAATGACGTGCAGCAGCTTGCGCTCTTGACGGTTATCGTGTACGAGCAGGAAGTAGCGCAGGAGCTAGAGTGGCACAGGTTCCGCTCGATGATCATTGCGATGCACCCCGGCGAAGCCAAGGAGATCCTTGACGCGCTAGATGGCGCTCAGGTTGACGAGGATGAGTTGTTCGCCCGCGCGCTGAACGAAGACGAGCTTGAGAACTACGAGCGACTCAGCCACGAAGAGGTCGAGGCTACCATTGCCGATCTAAGGCGATTTGGCATCGCAGTGGAGTAAGTACCCCCGTATGCCCTCGGAAGCTCTTAGGAGGCCATACAGGCCCGCACAGACCCCTTCTAGTGCCCACTCTCAGGCTCAAGTGCTCCCAGCGGTCATCGGGCCAGCCAATAAGGCCAGTAGCGCCCCACCCAGAACCAGAATTGCCATGAAGAAGCTAACGAAGTTGAATAGCCCCTTGGCCTCTGGCTGCGTATCTAACTTGGAGAGCAACGAGAACCAAACGACTGGGATCACGACGACGAGGAGAGGAAAGAACGCAAGCAGCGTTAAGAACAATGCGGCACTCTCCCAGGAATCCATCCAGAAGTCCTGTTTACCCATGGGTGCTTCAGTGACGGGAGACTCCGGGAGCCGGAACACAACCTTGTTGGCGATGTTGGGATACTCACGAGTGAACTCCAATGTAGGAGCTTCACCGTGGTCGTACTCCCATCGATCCATGACCTCTTCTTCGCCGGGCCAGGTTGTACTCAACGTTCTCCTCTCAAGTAGGGCCGTCCGGCCCTCTAATCTAAGACTACGAGGGTTTCGAGCGCTTGTCAACCCCTAGTCATCTCTCACATTATGCCACGTAACCAGCCAAGCAACCGTATCCAGGTCGATCTCAAGCTCTTGCAAGACAAGAATGCTGAGAAGTTGATCGCATTCGGTAACTCATTCGCTACGTCAGTGGAGACACTGAAGGTGGCTCTTGGCGACTACGCAGAGCAGCTTGCTGGAGCGGGCGGACTGACCGGACAGGTGCGCAGTGGTAGAAGCAGCGCAGCTTCGGTTGCCGGTGATGTTGCCGAGGAGATGCAGTCACCTTCGGCCCGCACGGGAGGCACCACTCCACACCCGACCGGCCAGACTGTTGGCGAAGTGCGGGGGTCAGCAAGTACAGGTGGTAGCGGATCTGGCGGTGGGCCACTTCCTCCCCCTGGTCAGAACGTTGGCGGGTATGACGTACCTGATCATTCATCTCGTGCTCCAGCCGGTGCGGGAGGGGACGAACCCGACTCGCTAGAACAGCAGTTCGTCAAGGCTCAGAAGCGCATCGGAGAGATTCCTGTCGGCCTACGCCAGACGTTGGGGTACGCGGCCGAGGGTCAGCTAAATCTCAAGAACTTCGCTCCAGGAACCTACTTAGGCAGTAGAGAAAGTCGAGGAGATCCAGCAGAGCTTAAAGTGAATCCCGAGACTGGTCAATACGCCATGGGTACGCCGCAGCTACTTGCTCGTCGTGCCAGCGAGGCAATGTTCACCGGGCAGGCACTGAAGGCCAACGTGATGAACATGCATAGATCTATGACTGGCCACTTTGGGGCAATGAACGCGGCAATGAACGCGGGCCAGGATCTTGGCTACTCTCGCGAGAGTAGCTTGTTTGGATTCATGTCACCAGCTTACCGTGAGTCGCTCAAGAGCAATCTCAAATCGATGTGGTCAAGCAAGTTCGGCTTCAATCCCAACTACTCAGGAGATCAGGCTAGACAGGCTCGCGCAACGTTGGCACAGTACGGCTACGGAGGAGACCAGGCTGACACTTTGGCTGAGACGCTGAAGCAGTTCGAGATTCACAATCGCATGACACCCGAGACGACAATGAAGATGCTCGACCCGATGATCCGGTTTGGCGGTACAGAGATGTCTCAGTTCACAGACACCATCTCAGGCTTCGGAGAAGCAGCCAAGTCGGCCAACATGAACTTGAGCGACTTCACTGAGAAGGTAGTCAGCTTGGCTTCGCAGTTGGCCGAGAACGGGCCAGGCTCGACAACTGGGTACGCAGCGCAGCTTAGCGCTTTCAGCGCAGTCACTGGGATGAGTCCCGAGAAGGGCGCGGCGATGCTGCAAGATCGCACGCAGACCTTCATGGCGATGGCACAGACCGGACAGTCTTACGCCAAGGCTACGATTGGCCCCAACGCTTTGGGCGCTCGACTCAAGGCACCTATGTCAATTGGCAATCAGCTAGTGAAGTCGTATGGATTCAAGGACATGGGTGAACTCAATCAAGCGTACGTAGACATGACGGCGGGTCGGCCCGTAAGCAAGAAGGCAGAGGACGCACTCTCATCGCTACAGATGATGATCGACTCTAACCCCGAACTCTTTGGTGGGATGAACCTGAAGCAGTTGATGAGTAATAGCGTCAGAGGCAACGTGCTTGGTAAGACCGAGGCATTGGCTGATCTGTCCATGCTAGGCGACACTGCAAGCGAGAATGACTTCCAGGGGGTCATCAAGAAGTTCGGTGGCGGGGACAAGATGAGAGAGGGCCTCGCGGACGCACGCAGCGATATCGTCAAGAAGCTCGACAAGAAGGGCACCAAGGGTGAAGAGCGCCAGCACGCAATCGCCCAAGCGGAGAAGAAGTACCTCATGTCGGCAATGGGCAAGACCAATGAGAAGCAAAGCCACAAGAACACCAAGCAGACTATTGGGTTGTCGGCCGAAGCCAAGAAGTGGTTCAAGATCAACGTGGATAGTGATAAGGATCACAGTGCCTCCAATCAGTTCCATGGCGCTCAGCACTATGCGCAGGAAGCCATCTCAGGCGTTGAAGATGCATTCGGATTTGCCAGGGATCATGGTATCCTACCGTGAGTCCTCCTCTAACGGGTCAAGATAAGCTCCTCTTGGATAAGGGGGCCACGCTGATCTTCAGTCACCCTCGCATCAAGAAGAACTTGTACATCCATTCGGGTGCCAACTCGATCAAGTGGACGTACGAACTCAACACGGCCACTATCCCAACCATTGGTGGAGAGGTCACGCAGATCTTGTCAACCTACGTTGGCCCGATCACGATCACGGGTCAGACGGCGGGCATGCGCGTAGACGGTGGAAACCCCAAGCCCAAGGTGAAGGGGTATCTCTCCAGTGGAGGTTATGAATCGTACAACCCCAATGACGAGATGTACGACATCATCTCTTGGTTCCACTCCTACATGGAGGGATCGGGAGCCGATATCAAAGGCCAACGTCTGCGTGACGAGCGAGCCATTCTCTTTCAGTACCCCGAGCGAGGCTGGGACTTCTACATCCAGGTGACGAACCTTAGTGGGTTCTCGTACGACAAGTCTGTCTATGCACCCGAGTGGTCGATCACCGCTGAGATCGTAGACGACAACGCCCTCAACTTCTTCCGAGGCATCACGATGCACTCCTTCACAGACAACCTCACCAATCAGAACCTACTAGCCAAGATCGGTATGTCTGCCTTTGGCAACAGCGAGACCTTCAAGAACACTCAAGGGGTGTTCGGACAGGATGGTAACTCGAAGAACCCGTTCCTCAACCCAGAGATCTCAGGTCAGGCGGCAGACCTGGCTCGAACGATGGGTAACAACTTCCAGGGGCTAGTGGCAGCGTGGAGCACGGGCGACTTCGCCAACTTCGGCTTCAACAGCTTGCTCAACAATGACGCGCTCCCCAAGGACGTGGACGCGGCTTACATGAAGCTCTTCGGCACAACCTACCTCGGTGGTGCTCCTGGTTTCGCCACAAGCACCGGAGGTACTTCGACCTACACCGTCAAGTCTGGGGTTCAGGCCGCACCTTGGGTTGAAGCGACTCTGAAAGCTGGTGGGTGGCCCATCACAAAGGAGAACCTTGCCTTCCTGGCTGGGTGGGGCCGCATTGAAGGCGCGGATCAAGCAAGGCAGATAGCGGGCAACAACTGGATGAACTCTACACAAGATTACGCCAAGTACCCCGGCTTCATCTCTTCCAATGGAGCACACATCGCAGCTTACCCCACCCGAGAGCTTGGCGCTCAGTACACCGCTAAGACGATCAACAATGGCAACTACCCAGATGTGATCGGGGCACTCAAGTCGGGAAACCCCTATACGAATCCTCCACTTGAAGGTCTCCAAACTTGGGTGGCAGGCAGTACGCGCAACGCAGATACACTCAAGTACGCCAATCTGGTCATGGGAGCCAATGCTACTGTCGTTGCTGACGCGGGCGCTCCCGCAGGGGCAGCCAGTGGAGTCCGGTTGTCGGTGATCAACTGGGCCTACAAGTTCATCGCCTACGGCGACAAGAACGGCAAGCCGACCTACGACCAGGCAGGCCGTAAGGATGTCGAGAACATCGCGCCTGGAGACTTCTCGGCGCTCACTGTCTCCGACTGTTCCAACTCGGTTGCTCTCCTTTATTGCTGGGGCACTAACAAGAACAGGGCGTACGCTACTGGATCAGGCGGCACCTTCAATGGTTCGTACACGGGAAGCATGTACAACAACTTCAGGAGCAAGATTCAGCCTCTTGAGAAGCTCAAGGCCGGTGACCTGATCATCTATGGCCCCGCTAGCAACACCGTCCACGTAGACATGCTTCTGGAGCAGTTCCGTGGAGACAACACGCTCATGTTCTCCCATGGCAGCGGAACGCCGCACAAGACTACCTGGGGCAACGTGTCGTCTGGGCGCAAGGCTTCGGCAACAGGATTCCAGGTGCTACCCATCTAATGGCTATTGAGGGCGTCAACAAGAAGAAGAAGGTAGCCAAGGGCAAGGTCAACAAGTTTGGTGACTCGTCTTTCTCGATGGAAGCATCAGGTCAGCCACCGCCTGCGTTCCTGGCCCGAGGTCAGGGATTCTTCAACAAGCTACCCCACTACCCCGCCACGGAGAACAACGCCAATGCGTCGTTGACAAATCTGGCATCAGACAATCAGAGCCTCCACAAGATCTACCTCTTCGTGGATCGGTTCACGACTGGGTGGGCAGTGGCGGGAGAGTACGCACAGACTCACACGTCAAGATCGTACTACCCTCGCCACTTGAGCCAGAGCGATCTGGTTGTCGAAGGACAGATGGCGAACCAGTACGAGTACGATAAGCTCGTGCGCTACGTCGTGCATCATCAGCACTCGATCCTGAGCGCCACCGAGTACACTGGCAGCGACTTCCAAGCAGTGGACTTCGCTATGTTCAAACCCCCGAACCCCAATGCTTTCGATCACTTCCGGCCGGTCAAGTACAAGATCGCCATCACTCACATGGAGGCTGGTCATGAGCGCTTCAAGAACGCTCCCGCCTTCACCCTAACTTGTAAGGTCTTGTTCGACTACACACGCGGTCGAGAAGACATTGTCCAGGCCATTGATCGCAAGATCACCTATCGTCAGGTCTTCGGAGCGTTCACGAACCCCACGCCTCACATCGGAGAGACGGCTGCGGAGACTGCCAAGGCCAAGAAGGCTGCGGCTAACTTAGCCGAGAAGAAGAAGTTCGGACTTCACTGATGAAGCGACTAATCTACGCACCCAAAGTCTACATCTTCATCCGGTCGAGCAATCTCGACGGGCGGATCTACGACGTGTCTTCCGACGTGGTGAGCGGCAGCGTGACTCAGAACATGGGAGACTTGTCAACCGCGAACTTCGAGCTTCGCAACAGATACCAGAAGTGGCTCAGGGATGACGAGTCAGGCAGAAAGTCGATCTTCCTTCCGATGGATCTCGTAACGATCTGGATGCAGCGAGTGGCTGGTCGCCCGATCCAGGTCTTCACTGGCTACCTCAACTCTGTCCCGTACTACCAAGGCTACCCCGGCAACGCGAGCTTCACTGCGTCTTGCACCCTGAAGCGACTCGCGTTCACTTGGTTCGATCCAGGTTTGGAGTTCTTCAACCAGTGGGTGTTGTCTCAGGATGGCAACTGGGTCTACGATGCAGCAACTGGAGAAGCGCAGAGCGCTACGTACAACTTCGGTGGGGTCAAGGTGGGCGGCACTGGTGTGGATACGGGTGCAATGCATGACGGAGGATTCGCTAAGCTATTGGGTCGATTCATGATCGACATCGCTGGGTGGGGAGCTAATGACGTGTTGATATCCGAGCTACCTTCAGATCTACCCAAGAAGGCTGCCCAGCTTTATGAAGACGTACACGGTGACGTGAACACAGACATCTCGAACCTACAGCAGTTCCTTGGACAGGCCATGGGCGTACCTGGATACTCTGCCGCTGACGACAATGCCTCCCCGACTTCTGATGGCAATGCGCCGGAATCACCGCAGGCTCAGAAGATCTTCAAGGCTATTCAGCAGCAGGCAGACTCGATTGGCATCCCGATTCTTGTGCCAGCCCTTGCGGCTTATGTGCTGAGTGGGTACAAGGCTGCTTACAGCCATGAGAAGAGTGAGGGTGAACTGTACGGATATGGATTGTACGCTATGCGCCCCACCAACTCTTTCGCCAACAACGTAACCTTCAAGCCGCTCATCGAGATCGACGGGCATCCCGTCAAGGATCTGATGGACGCTGGTTTGGCTTCGCAACTCTTCTGCAAGCGCTTGAAGGCTGTCCAGGCCAACTTCATCCAGGGCGCAAAGAGCAACGACCTCACCAAGATCAAGCAGTGGATCGAGAAGGCTCTCGGAAGGCCCATCCCCAAGAAGGACATGACCGTAGCCTTCAACAAGGCCAAGCAATACGCCTCGCAGAGTGTCGTGGTCGCGCCCAAGAATGTCCCCAGCACGACTGTCGATCCCTCCAATGTCAGCTTCGATACGCCAGCGATTCAGAAACTGATGACAGACAAGGAGAAGCAGGTTGCCAAGGTCAAGTACAAGAGTCATCAGCCTTGGCTGGCAGCGCTCCTTCAGCGCGCGAAGAAGTCCTCCACCAAGCTCGAACTGATCAGTCTGAACCAAGACAAGGACAACATCGCCGTCTCGTCAACAGACGCGGCGGCTCTCAAGAAGTTCTTCAATGGACTGGCGGGAGACTCGTCACTTGACATGGTTCGACTCACGCTAAGTGGCAAGGTGACCATCATGCGTAAAGGTGTGATCGCCAATGGCCCGCCCGCGCCAACCAAGCTCGTAGACGCCGTGTTGATCCAGCAGTCAACCAAGCCGAGCAAGGGTCAGACCCAAGAAGGAGATACGTCTGCACCAGCGGGTACGAGTAGCGGTGGCGTATCGTTCGAACAGCTTGCGGCCTTCTCAGCCAACGCAGCCTTCGCAGCCAACTTCGCATTCCCGTCGAACCGCATCGAATCCAAGTTCCTGACGGGCAACCGTGCTCTAATGAACGACGTGTCGTGTCTAGAAGGTGTGAAGCAGTTCGCTCAGGCAAGCATGCGGACATTCAGGTCGATGCCCGATGGGCGCTTCTTGGCCTTCTACCCTGACTACTTTGGGGTGACGCGGAAGCCCTACTGGAAGATCGAAGACATCGAGATCATCAACATGGGTATCCAGTTGAACGACGACGCTCTGGCGACACACGTCTACGTGGTAGGGGACACATTCGCGCTCGATGGCAAGGTCGATTGGCTAGACGAGGCCAGCACGCGAGGCGTAGCTACGTTGACCCAGGCATTCATGCTCAACTCATTCATCGAGCCATACGAGGATCACAAGGGACAGACCAAGGACGCCAAGCTGGGACGGCTCCAGGATGCTTGGCAGTTCCTCCAGCACTACGGAGCGCGTCCGCACAAGGAAGAACAACCTCTCATCCGCAACACGGCGTACGAGTTCTTGTTGGCGTGGCAGCGCTTCATGCAGTTGTGGGCTAGTACCTTCGCTACATCGGTCGAGTTCACCTTCCAGCCCGAAGTGATGGCCGGGGGTCTGATCGAGTTCCCCGACCATGACCTTCAGATGTATTGCGACTCCGTCACACACACGTTCGACTACTCTAGCGGATTCCAGACTAGCGCCGTCATGACATCACCAGCCCTAACCAGGACGAACAACGACCGCACTGAGATGCCTGGCTTTGCCTTGGCTGGCAACATCAACACGGTGGGTGCAGCGTAATGGCTACTCAGCAGCGAACAGCCACACCTGGTCAGGACTACATCGTCTTGGAGATCGATGACATCGATATCTCAACCCGCATGACCCACTGCTTCGACAAGACCAAGGCTCCGTTCATCGCCAGCTTCCGTGAATCCCCAGGTGGTCTTCTTCGTGTTCCCAATAAGGGAGAGCGATGGACGGCCAAGAGACAGGGATGGGTCTGGCATCTCGAAGCCAAGCTAGACGACCTAGTCCAGCACGAGTTCGTCATGGACAACATGGCCCCTGGAGACACGCGCGTGCAGTCAGACGGCACATTCCACATTCAGATGGAGCGCACCGAGATGAACGGTCGAGGGATCGCACCAACTGTCAAGGACACATTCTACAATGGCACTGGATTCACAACGTTCACGTTGGCTTCCGAGCCAGTCGGGCCTTTGTGCGTTCACCCAGTCTTGAACGGGATGACCGTTTCACCCGAGTTGTGGTTCACGGACTACAACGCCGATCCGACAGGTCGCGTGATCAACTTCTACTCCACCATGGGAGCAGGCTCTCTCGTGGTTACATACCAGGCTTGGATCTACGCCAACGATGACGCAGCAGTTGTTGTCGGTCGAGGCATCATCGGTCAGGGCAGTGACGATGCAGCAGTTGTTGTTGGCCATGGTCTACCAGGCTGGACATTTGACGATCTCGACACTGTAGTTGGGTACGGTCACCTATGACCAACGTACAAGGTCTACATCCCTCTCCAGCATTCGGCACAGTCGATCCGTACTCCGACGCTAGCCTTTCCGAAGAGGACGCTGACTTCCAGGAGCTTCCTACAGAAACAATCTTCGGACGTAGCCGACCCAGCGACCCGAACGAGTTTGGCCCCAACCCCGGTGGTGTGCCCTTGTACGATTCCGGTGCAGTCATCTACGCAGACGGTGACACGATCCCACACACGTACAGCACGTTGTACGCTGATCCCGGAATATGGACTAACTCTCCGACGTTCTACACATACCACTGGTACGTGAACGGAGCCTCGACTGGCGAGACCAACTCCTTCATCTACCTACCCAATATCGGTGCCCAACTGGGGGACGTGGTCAGGTGTGTCATCCGAGCCTACAACGCCATCGGTGGTGGGTACTCACATCTCTCCAACCTCTTGACACTTGTTGGCGCTGGGGCTGCTCCTGTCAATGTGACGCCTCCGGTTCTAACTGGCGGGGGCGGCGTTGGCACGACCATAACCGTTGGACATTCGGGCTGGATCAACGGCCCAACTTCATACACCCACAAGTGGTATCGATCAACGTTTGCGCCTTCAAGGGTGGCACTCAAGCCAGCCCAGCTTGAGAACTGGAACCAGGAACAGGGCTTCATGGGGAACACCACATTCCAGACTTACGGGATTCGACATATTGGGTTCACCGTGCCAATCGGAGAGAACCCCGGCAAGTGGACATCCAATGACATTCCGTTGACTGGGGTCGGTGACTACCTCTATGTGACAGGTGACTTGTATCAGAATCACACGGCTTTCGGTAACGCTCTGGTGATGTGCTTCCAGTACGATGTCAACGCCGTCCAGCTTGCTGTGTCCCCGCTCAGCACATTTGATGTTACTCACACAGGGTACTTCACAATAGTCCCCTCGTACATGCTCATCGAGCCGACTTGCTCATTCGTAGTGCTACAGCTTGTGAACGCAGGCGGCGCTAGCTTCTCAGCTATCCAGGACGTTCGCGTACGCGACCTAGCCCTCTACAGAAGCGAGCCAGCCGGTGGTGCAACGCTGATCGTCGGCCAGACGAATCAGACGTATGTTACTGAGCTTTGGGATGTCGGCTGGAAGATCTACGCTGAAGTGCAGGCCACAAACGCATTCGGCTCTAGTGGTTACGTTGCTTCGAACGAGACGGCGGGCGCAGTGGCGGCGGGCGGCACAGCATACGTGCCCGACGAGAACTCTGATGCTATCGCAGTCGTTGACCTCGCTACGAACACTGTAACGTCCACGATTGTTTCGGGGCTGGTGCCTTACTGGAACTACATGCAGGTTACGCCCAACAAGGCGAAGACGTATCTTTATGCAGATACGGGGGATGGCACAAGTGTCCTGGTTAGATTCAATCCGCTGACTCAAGCGTTCGGATCGCCGATTACGACTCTCAACTCGTCCATCTATGGCTGGGCGTTCTCGCCCAACAGCTACAAGGCTTTCTCAGGCAGCTATAACGCCCAAATCTCGCAGGTTAGCCTGATAGATGACACCATCGAGCACACGTACACCATCGCGAACTTGCAGGGGGTGTTCTCGAAATGCATCAGTCCAGACTCCACCAAGATGTATGTCACCACGGGTACCGGCTCGACCTACAGACTGAGGGCAATCGATGTGGGAGCGCAGACGGTAGGATCACCTATCACGCTGGCCTTCTACTGCAACGGGCCAGGCGTCTTCAGCCCCGATGGAACCAAGTTCTACCTCGTTGCCCCGAACAATGGCCGCATCATCGTCATCGACACTGGCACTGATACCGTGACTACGACCATTGACACTCGCGATAACGGAGCAGATGGCATATTCCCCGATGACTGTATTGCTGTGTCTCCAGATGGGTCGAAGATCTACGTCGCTCGTGCGCTGCTGAACGCATCAGCGGCTTGTGAGATTTGTGTGATCGACATCGCTACAGACACGATGATTGAGCAGCACATCCCGTGGACTGATTACCCGACCCAGTTCGTGTTCGACCCCACGGGTGCCTACATGACGAGCGACAACATCAACTCCGCTCAGATCAACTTGCTTGACTTGTCAGACAACACTGTCATTCCTATCACGACAACCTACCCAGCGGGCGAGCCATACTTTAGCTCGGACAGGCTTGTGCTGGCTGATGGTAACGACAACCTCCTGGTGGTCATCGACACGAGGACATTCGCCGAAGTCGCCGACGTGGCTGTGACGGGTGGAGGTTACGCGACTGACGTAGTCATTAGCAGTGCTGGTAGTGGTATCGACCCCGTCTTCGTCGGGAACGTCAGCGGTTCGTACTTCCTCAACGAGATCGCCGATGATGGGTCATTCGTACTCAATGACACCTTATCGGATGGTGTTCTCGCAGACGGCACCTTCGTCACCTATGGAGACTACGTGAATGGCTTGACTGGTCTTGTCAGCGGCCAGAATAAGGTCATAGTGGAGGATTACACGACTGGCCCGCCAGACTCTTTGGTGAAGCTGTTCAATCCAGATGGGTCGGTCTACGATGACACGATTGGTGATACATTCCTTACGAGTGACTACTACGGCTGGAACGCCTCGGCGCACGGCTCGACGCAGTGGGTTAACAAGCCCTTTGAGCATACCGGGGGTACGGCCCGAAAGATGTGGAATGTCGGGAATGACGGCTCGACCCTGATCCTCCAGACGGCACCGCCCGGAAACCACTGGGAGAACTCAGTGCCTTACGAGAGAGCGGGCGCTTTGGCCCCTGACGGAACGTGGGGGCTGTTCAATCGAGTTGGATTTATCAGTAGTTGGCTGTATGACAATATCGGGTCTGCCGTGATCAATGTCACAGCCGATTTGGGTAATAGCCCCATCAGCTATGCCCCAGACTCCAGCGCTCTTATACTCTGGCAGCAGAAGTCAGGCAACCTTCAGGATCTCGAAGTCTGCCTCAAGAATGGCACAAGGACGGTCATCCTGAGTAATGCCCCGATCACGTACGGCTATCCCGTTGCGGCCGGATGGTCAGCGGACTCCACGCAGGTTGTCTTCATCGACAGCGCCACTTTGAATGTTAGACGCTGCAACAAGGATGGCACTGGAATGGTCACGCTCTTCAATCCTACGGGATCGGATCAGACTCTCGCATTCGCAATCGTCTACCAAGACTATCTCACGGTCAGCGAAACTGATGTCATCTGTTTCGTGCTGCGTCCGCCCGAGGCCGGGCGTGGCAAGGCGATCACTATGAACATAGACGGGACAGGCTACAGGGAGCACTATGTTGACGGAACCGTCACGAGCGCGATGATCTCGAAGGACGGATCGCGCATCTGGTTCACAGAAGACGTGAATGCATCTACCACCAACTACTACTACCAGCTTCTCTAGATCGGGCCTATAAGAGATGACCCACGAAAGGTACAGATAGTGTCTTGGTCGTTCCATGTCAAGAACGGTGATCTCAACTTCGCCGGGCCTGGGGGGTTCGCCACCGTAACGGGGCAGCAGAAGCTAGTCCAGGATCTCAAGAACTGGCTGCTCGAACCTCGCGGTACCGATCCCTTCCATCCCGATTACGGCTCCGTCCTCGACGGGGGTACACTCCCGGATGGTACTTCGGTCAACTCACAGATCGGAAACCTGGTGTCGGGAGAGATCTTGTTGAACATCGAGGCCGAGGTTCGTAGGATCTTGACAGGGTACCAGCAGCAACAGCTTGATCGACTCAATCGAGAAACGCTCCTGTACGGGGGCAAGAACACCTTCAACTCCAGCGAGATCCTCGCCAGCATTGAAGACGTAGTCATCCAACAGCTTGGCGATGTAGTCCTCGTTCGGTGTGTGCTTCGCACCGCTTCGGGAGATGCTATCTCCTTTGCCCAGGCGCTTACCTAAGAGTAGAGCATGTCACTAACCGTAGACCAGATCGTTCAGCAGATCGTCAACCAGCTTCGGTTGCTCGACCCAACCGTCTCGGCAGAGGTAGGAACGCCAGAGCGCAAGATCATCGAGGCCACGGCCGAACTGATCGCATCCCAGCAGGTTGACTTCACTGTCCTTCAGGAGCAGCACAACATCGACTCGATGTCGGGTGGACGCCTGGACGCCTACCTCAGCATCTTCAACTTCGGCCGTCAGCAGTCTACCCCGTCCTACGGTACGGTGCAGTTCCGACGCAACACGGCCACCACGAACGCTGTCACGATCCCTCGTGGCACACAGATCGTTGCCAACATCGATGACACGGTGTTCCCCAGCCTGATCTTCGTCACGACCGAAACAGTCGTGCTCGAAGCAAGCGCCCTCCTGGTTGAGGCCACGGTGCAGTGTACGGTGGCAGGTACAATCGGTAACATCGACGCCAACAAGGTAGTCGGGTTCGGTGGCTTGAAGTCTATCGTCGGCATCACCAGCGTGGGCAACGATCAGGCAATGACGGGTGGGTCGGATGGTGAAGACGACGCTGCTTACAAGGTGCGGTTCCAGCGCACGTTCTTGCGCAACATTTCGGGTACGACAGACATGTTCTTGGCTCTAGCTGTTTCGGCCAACTCGGTCACGAAGGCCAACGTCCTCGGCCCCATTAGTCGATACCAGGAGTACGTCCAGATCCCAGTCATTGACGATGCGGCCCAACAGACACAGGGCGGCGGATACGACACGACAGGAACAGTCTACCTCCACAAGCGCACAAGTGCTAAGAGCACGATTCCGTACTCCAAGTCAACGTACCAGACGAACTACTACCTGACAGACGGCACACTTGACCCCGCGACGGCAACGTTCTTCCGACCTGGCGTAGACTACATCTTCAACTCGCCTCCGATCAAGGCAGACACCGGAGCAGTCCAGACGAATGACACACCCGTCACGTCACCGAACGTCACGTTCTTGAACGCCTACTCGACAGTGAACCTATCAGGCAACCCCAGTTTGTCAGAAGGCAACGTCTATCTTCTAGAGCACGCCTACATGAGCCTCAACAGTCGCAACAACTACGACTACGGAATCCTGAATGCTGTTGATGTCTTCATCAACGGAAGCAAGTTGGCGTCAGCAACTTCTGTCGAGGTTGTTCCTGGCCCGGCCAACTACCTCCAGAACTCCACCGCTCTTCGTTGGACATACCAGAAGACTACCCCGACCAAGGTGATCAACTTCCGTCGCAAGCTCGACGGCAAGGAGGCAACCGTGGGTTCGATGATCCAGCCCCTTTACTGGCAGCCCGTGCTCGATCTCCCGGAGGAGATCCAGATCGGCTCGGCTACGTACTTCAAGGCGAACTATTGGAACGTTGCCGACTCGACGTACTACAACTTGTATGACGGAGTGGCCTACACCCGCAAGGCTCACTACATCCTCGTGGAAGAGGTCAACTCCAACTACGGAACGATCCGGTGTCGCAATGGTATCGAATGGTTCCTGAGTGGCACCAACCACATCGGCGGTTTCGCACCCACAGACGATGAAGGTAGCAACACGGGAGCGCTCATCGAGAACGTCGGCGGCGTAGAGTTCACGGTCGATGGTTACCTCTACGATCAGAACGTCTCTGACCTTCAGGCGATCATGGAGAAGTCCAAGCAAACCACCCAGGACGTGCTCGTGCATCGAGCCAAGGTGAGGTACTTCACTCCTATCGTCACAGTCATGTACACTCTGGGATCGACACGAGCAGTAGTGGATGCGAGCATCGTAGCCGCTCTAGACTCATTCTTCAACAACCAATACTACGGCGCAGCTATCCAGACTTCAGACATTCTTCAGGCCATCCACAATGTACCTGGAGTGGACAATGTGCGCTTCACCAACGAAACAGGCAACCGACTCGAAGAGGTCTCAGCAAGTGGTGACACTCTGAGTGGTGGCCCCATCTACATCACCAACGACTTCTTCATCCAGGACAACGAGCTTGCAGCTTCTCCGAGCAGCGGCGCAGTGAGAATCACCGTCCGCGCTCAGAACACCTGGACGACCTAATATGCCAAGTCTAGCGCAGCTATCCGGCGCGGAGACTGATCCGACCATCACCGTATTCACGACGAACATCACTGTCGTGGAGCCGCTTGATGGGCCGTCCACCGTCGATGACGTGATGGATCGGTTCCCGGAGGAAGTCTACCAGCAGGGCCGGGACACCCATCTCTATCGCTTCCTCCAGGCCCTTGGCGGGGACTCTGGAGCGGGCCTGCTCAAGAAGCAGACCTTTGCGACTCGCCTGCGCTACGAAGCGGAGTTCATGAACTTCCAGGTGCTGGATGACTTCTACGCAGCACAGTTCCGGTTCAATCGACTGCTTCCCGAAACCTACACATTCGACACCAGTGTCGAGGCTCTGACTCCGACACAGTGGGATCAGATCCAACTTGCCGATCAAGGCTACAAGCACAGGATCGCCGACTTCTTCACGGCCACTCGATACGGAAACTCGAACTTGGGCATCGCCACGATGGCTCAGGCGGGATCAGGGATTCAGAGTGATGTCATCGCCCACTACAAGTTCATCTACGACCAGTTCAGCGATGACCAGTTGGGGCTTGACGCCGAGGGCACCAGCCTAAGCACCAATGAGTTCGTCGTGATCCCGCGCTTCTTGAATGCTACTGCCGACGTATTCGACCAAGACTACCAGCAGACACACGCTCGTAGCTTCACATTCGTACCTCCGACTCTGGCTAGCGGTGTTCGCCCCGTTCCTGCCCCCGTTGGCGGAAGCAAGTTGACCGTCACGCTTGGGTACGAAGCCACATCCAAGACTCGAATGCTTCCTGAGATCGAGCGGAATGTCATCGACTTGATCGACAGGCTACGAGCAGCGGACACGTTTGGCACAGTCATCCCCAATGACATTCAGTACATCGACATCCCCATCAACGGAGACGCATTCTCCTCATCCGAGCGGATTCACGTTTCTCGCTTGGTCGAGGGAAGTGCCGGTGTGCCGTGGCCCACTCGTTCCACAATTGACAACAACTTCATCGAGTCCGGTGTCGAGAACGAGGCAGGGTACTACTACGGCTCGCAGCGAGAGCTTCCAGTCGTGTTCCACACGGTCGAGGGTATTCACGCCTACACCGATGCTGCCCTGTCAGATCCCCTCTATGGAACCAATGAGTTCTATGAGTCAGTGGGAGGGACATCCCAATACGACATCTACGCAAGCCAGCATTATGGCTTATTCCCGAACACGCTGTCGGCTTTGTTCCCCTTCCTTGTTGCGATCTCGGCTGACGCCGAGTTCTTGGCTGAGAGCGCGGTCGCTATCACCAACACGCCTCTCGTTATGGAGGGTCGTGCGGTATGAGTGATGTCCTAATCAACGGAGTCTATCCCGTCAGCTACTTCACCCTTCCGGGGATCGATCAGATCCAGTACCCCGACACATTCTGGTGGTCGAGCACATCACGCTTTGCCTCGGTTGACGAGACTGGGTCGAACTACCTGGCTGCCGACAAGGGAGGAGCGCTCACTTCCGAAATCTTGGAGATCGACCTCGGCAGGATTCGTGAGATCAACTTCCTGAACTTCGACGTGCTTCGTGCGCCAATCAACATCAGCGTTCAGTACGACGCTATCAGCACACCCGACCGACAAGCTGTGTGGCTGCCCGTCAAGGCTCAAGAGGGTCTCTTGCATGACGACTACATCTCCTATGACGCGAGCAATCGAACAGCCTGGCAGAATGCAGAGTTCAACTTCACTGATGCCAAGGGGTACATGATCCACACACGCTATGTGCGACTTGTCTTCACACGACGAGACGATGCATGGCCCACGAGCACGAGTGCCAAGTTCGAGTGGCCGTTGTTCGTTAAGCATCTTCGGCTGGGGCGCTATGTCAACACACTTCGAGACACCGTTGGCCCTCTCTTGGTACAGGACACTCCTGTTGACCTTGACGAGGTAACGCTTTCAAGTCAAGATGGATACACGTCGCGCGAAGCTCGCCAGAGGTTCGTCTACCCTGGCAACGCCGACCGAGCAGGCGTCACACCCAACATGCTTGGGTTCGGAATCCTGGTTCAGACATCTCCGTATCTTCTGGAGTTCGACCAGAGCGGAAGCGGCAACGACACAAGTGTGCAGTTCGCCTGGGAGTTGTGGGATCTCACCGATGCCCTGTCTCCCTTGAAGTTGAGGTCAGGTGTGGAAGTCGGGGTAATCTCCCCTGGGCTTTCGTGGCTTGACTTCTACCTGGATGACAAGCTCGCGGTCGAAGGAGACTTGTCAAAGGTTTACGAACTTCGTGTTTCCTCGCGAGATGTCTCGGCCTGCGACATCGTATTCACTCACTCGCCCAACCAGCTTAGCTCCAGGACGATCCCTGGTACCTTGACATTCACCAACGGTGGGTTCTCCATTGGCACATCCGTAGATACCACTTCAGTGGTAGCGGTTGGCGACTACATCGTTCGCCAGGACGTGCCTGACCAGGTGTTCTACGTTGACGGAGTTGACTCCGTCTCAATCACCCTGAATGTCGGGTATTCAGGTACGACAACATCGCTTGCCACCGGAGCGGTCATCTACCCCTACTCATCGTACAACGTCGGGACTGGCCAATACGTGCTCGATCCAGAGCGCAACCTTGTTATGCGAGTGTGGGCTGATGTAGCAGATGAAGGTCGAGATGTGCTGGGTAACGCTTACAGGTACACCACCCACAGAGAGAAGGCGAAGTACGTCCACGACAACACCCGCGCGGGGTGGATGTCCGAGCCTGCCCCGACCCCCGAAGCTGTGGAGAGCCTGTACTTCGACCTCAGGGGCACCGATGTCGAAGGCGAACGCATCCCGACCCTGATCGAGGCGATCAACATTGCCCCACGTACTCCGGGTGTGCGAATGAACGTTTACTGGACACAGCAGGGCACGTCTGGTGACGCTCCCAAGATCTTGAACGACTGGGACTACATGTTGTGGACTCCGATTCAGGAGACCTACACCCTTCGTCGCAACGAGACGATTGAGTTCCCTCAGCCGATCAAGGCCAGCTTCATCAAGCTAGAGTTCTCGTCGCTGAACCCCTTGCCGTTCAACATCCCTGACTTCCCCAGGCTGGCTCCTCGTGTCTATCGTAGGTTCCCGACGTGGGTCGAGGATCAGTTCAACAACTCAACGATCCGCAACACCGTCGAAGACTGGTTCCTGCGCAACGCGACTCCCGTACAGACTAAGATCCTCGCTGGACTGCGCACGCCCATCAAGGAGTTCGAGTACAAGCAGAAGGAGTTCCTCGCTGCCTTGGCCCTTGGTAAGATCAAAGCCAATCAGTTGATCTCAGCGGGCCTCGTAGACATTGCCGACAAGGCTCTTGTCGATCCCATCACGGCATCCAGGGTCTACATCCAGGGCACGGATCAGTTCCAGTCTTCACTGTTGATCTCTGTTGATCAAGATTCGATCTTGGGAAAGCTCGTGGTCGAGAGATTCGACCCCAACATCCTGAGCGACCCGGTCGAGCTTCCGGCAGAGTCTGTGTTCGACAACATCGGCACAGTCTCAACGATCAACGACCGCATCAGTGAGTCGTATCAGAATCTGGCTCAAGTCCCGATGCGGTTCAACCGCACGGCTCGCCACTTGTACACGTACGAGCAGGCTGAGTTCAACAAGAAGGCGTACTTCGTCGGGATTGACGAGGTTCGCTTCCTTCGCAACAACTACACCATCTCTAGAGACGACGAACTCATCGTAGACATCTTGTACGATGAAGAGATGCTCCAAGAGAACACATGGGATCGAGCCACCGGCACCACCATCGAAGACGGTGCTGAGTTGTACGTCTCGTATCAGGTCAACCCCGACATCACCGACGAGCTTGTCTTCTTCGGTGGCTACATCCCCTCACCACTAAGCGAGACTGGATTCCCGGCTCGCAACATCCTGGTCTACTCTCGCCCTGACAAACAAGGCAACCAGTTCTTCCAGACAGATGACTATGACATCTCTTACACGTATAACGATGATGGTAGGATCGTAACCAACATCGCTCGTAGCCGCCTAGCTGAGCGTCTAACCACGTCTCTCCAGGATGTCATCTACGTTGATGCTGCGACCGTTGTCGCTCAGGGTGTTATCCCCTCGCCGCCGACTGACGATGAAGGCGTTGTCGTTGGTACAGGCACACCGATCACCGATGAGTTCGAAGGGCCGTTCATGCCCAATTACGGTACGGGCACCTACGGTGGTGGCGTCTTCGGCAACTTGCAGTCTACGCTGGACGATGCAGCTACAAGCAGCGGGCATGGTGTACCAAGCGCAGTCATCGACAACTTCGCGACAGACACAGCCACCATCATCGGTATCGGTGTCGTCACTGCGCTCGATGTTGGCCCGACCAACGACTCCAACACGGCAATCGGCGTGGGTGTTGTCAACGACACACTCGAAGAGAACTTCGATCCAGTCGATGCCAACACGGTCATTGGTATCGGCCTGCCCACCGCTGCCGAGCAGCACAACAAGGCAGTTCCTGTCACTGGCCTAACCTCGACCGCTGCCTTTGGTGTCCCAAGGTTCAACACGACTGTCCCCGTTCCCGGCCTGACCTCAACACCGAGCTTCGCAGTCATGCGATTCAACGTCACTGTCCCCATCCCCGGCCTTGGATCGGCAGCGTCGTTCGGCTCAGTGTACATCAAGCGCACAGTGAACATGACAGGTCTCAACAGCGCGGCCTCGTTCGGCTCAGTCCACGGCCCCGTCATGGTGGCAGCACTAACCAGCACTGCGAGCTTCGGCTCAGTCAAGGTGAGCAACACGGCCCGCCCGGCTGGCCTGACTGGAACGCCGAGCTACGGTACTGTGACGATCAACAGCACAACCCCGGTCACGGGCCTTGGGTCAGCAGCAGACTTCGGTACGGTAACGGTCTAGTAAAGGACAGACATGACTTGGACACTCTCAGAAACCTTCGATGACCCTCGTGGCCGCTGGAACCAGTGGGCACCCTTCGACTCAACCCTCTGGAGCAACGCCAACGAAGCATTCTTGACCACCCAAGAGCACGTTGACATCAGAAACTTCCGTGAGTTCACAGACCTCATCCCTGTACCCCAAGATCCTGATCTAGATCAGTCAACGAACGATCCCATGATCGCAGTGCCCCAGACCGCACTTGAGTTGAAGCCGGGCCTGACACTCTACACCGAAGCATGGGTAAAGACGGGCACGGGCACGGGGGCTATCACCGTGGGCAAGATGGGGAGTCACTTTGGTTGGTCTGGTCTACAGTGCGTCACGAATGGGTCGAACCTAGCTACCTTCCTTGAGTCATCTCTTCCGGACGTACCTAGCGATATCAGCGCTATGGATGATGTAGCTGTGATCTTCCCCAACTACAACTCTTTCGACGTGCTCGACTCGTACATCATGTTCACTTCCGACCCCAACGGCACGTTCGGCACAGGACACGATTCAGCCCAGGTTCTCTTTAACGACAACATCAGCATCATGCCCCAGTTGCTGATTCCTGTTGCCAGCTTCGCCAATGCGGGCTTCGACAACAGGAGCATCACGGGAGTGCGACTCTACTTGGCCAAGTTGGGTGCCCCCGCCGCCCAGACGATCACAGTCATGGCGCTCCGGGCATTCAAGACCACATGGGCCGAATCATGGCTCGACTTCGATACCCGCCTGGGGGCTGTATGCATCACGCCGACTCTGGATGCCACGGCCTACATCGGGACTATCGCTGAAGAGTTCGAGTTCGTGCGCGGAGATGGCACCCAGAACGATCCCATCCCGATTGACGGAGCTTACAACGTGTACTTCACGGCAGGCGGCGAAGTCGGAGCACAAGCTATCGACCCTCTCACTAATCGCCTATCGCTGCTCCTTCGCGAGCGCAAGAACATCCCTGATGATCTCGGATCGTATGTTCAGATTAGTCTCTCTTGGAATGATGTCGGGACAGTCTTCGATGCCAAGCGGGTGGACATCACGGGAGGTATCAAGACCGAGACTGGACTGCACTCGAACAGCGTTGGTGGGCCGCTCGATCCTACCAAGCACTACCTCTGGCGCGTGGAGATCAAGGGCACCAATGTCACGTCAACGATCTTCGATACCCAGATCGACGGTACGCTCGTCAGCACAGTGTGGTTCCTACCCGTCACGATCACTGATTTGGCGTACGCTACCGAGACAGGACGATTCGGATTCGTCGCTGCGTTCATAGATCGCGATGCTTACTTGAGTGCGATCACTGTGGCACCTACGGGTTACGCGGTCTTGCGAACCAAAGTCTACAACTCTCGTACGCCCGTGGACGGGGCGCAATTGGCAGCCGTGTACTCTAGCGATGTCAACCTCTTCCAGAGCGTCACAGGCAGTGACCTTCTTGTGGATCAAACCAAGACCTTGTCGGGCGATGGGTCATTCCGAACGTCCAAGGCTATCACCACCAACCAGTTCCTCGTTGACGATTGGACGCAGACGTACCTCGACTTGGCGATCTGGGTGCCTAACTCGGTCTCAATCTTGAATCAGCCTCAGATCTACCTCAACGATGACACGACCATCTACCGAGTCACCGTGCCCAAGCTCCAGCCTGCACAGTGGAACCTACTCCACTTCGACCTTGGCTTGTACCGGAATCTCTTGAGTGGGGTTTCGTACTCTGTCACAGTCAGGGCCAATCCCAGCCCCAACAAGCCACTGGGTAACTTCTGGGTAGACAACATCGTGATCGGCAGACGCCGAGTGGCTTGGTCAATTCGAGCTACAGTTGATGGGCCGTTCAGGCGCTTCGGGGATGCGGTCAACAATCCTACCGGGGCCGTTCACTTCAATAGCGCGGAGCGTGGCCGCGTGCTCGAACTGAAGGCTGAGGCTCTGACTCTTGACGCCTGGGTGTCTAGCTTCAAGCTGTTCCCTCGATACGCCGAGCTTGGCCTTCCGGTCTACGATCAGGGCTTCGAGACGCGGTAATATGAGTTACCCCTTCAGGGGGACTCCTGGTGGAGGCCCGGCTACGCTGAGACTGCATGGTAACGCCGCTACGTGTCGCCAATCTCTCCCGCACACCACTTCGCATAGGAAAGACCAAGATTCCCCGTGACGGATCTCTCGCCACGGTTGACCTGGACGATCCCGAAGTGCGGCGCTGCTTGCTGCAATTCAAGGGCTTATGGGTCGCATACCCACCATATTGGCATTCCGGTACTGGAGTGCCAAGTGACGCGGTAGGCTCTGATGGAGACTTCTACCTCGACACAGCAACAACGAACATCTACATGAAGGAGGGCGGATCATGGGCTTGATCGGAAACCTAAGCGGCACACCTGGAGCGACTGGCGCTCCTGGAGCACCGGGAGCACCCGGTTCTGTGTGGTACTTCGGAACAACCGTGCCCAATGACACGCTCGGTGTCAACGGAGACTTCTACCTCCGCACTGACACCGGCGATGTCTACACCAAGGTCGGCGGTACGTGGGCCTAATCGGCCTGATGCGCGGGCCACAAGGGGTGCCCGGCCCGCAGGGGCCGGGTATGCCCTTCGTCTTTGTCCGCAAGCCCGTCAACGAGCAAGTAGTGTCGTCAACAACTCTCCAAGCCGACGACCACTTGTCGTCCACCCTTCCGTATAGCACCACATGGCTCTTCGAGCTACGACTGATTTGGTCAGCCAAGAAGAAGACCGATCTCAAGCTCGACTTGACGGTACCCGTTGGCTCCTATTGTTACTGGTACACGTCTCTTGATCCCAAGATGATCTTGCCGGGATCGACTTCCGTGCTGGATGGCACTGATGCTCCAGCCCTGACTGTGGTGGAGGGCCTCGTTCGTACAAGTGTCACAGCAGGCGCTCTTCAGCTTCGTTGGGCACAGAACTCTTCCAAACCTGACCCGGTCATCGTCTACGCTGAAAGTATCCTCCTGGCTCAGCGCGTAGCTTAGAAAGTCCTTGGATCGGCCCGTAAAGAGTACAGTGGTTCCCCGCAATCAAGCGGGATGAACTGATCTAAAGGACAACACTGAAATGGCAACCAACCGCAGCATTCGTGGAATCTCAGGTCGAGGCTTCCGAATCCCCAACTCTTCAGCGGCCAAGAAGACAATCAAGGAAGGCGTAGTCGCCCTCGTTGATGTTGATGACCGCGCAACACAGCTTATCCTGGTTCGCGAGAAGGACAACTTTGTTCGCGTGCTTCAGAACTCGGGCACCTTCACGGTAACCATCGCCACCCCTGGCGTAGTCTCCAAGGCCACCCACGGCTTCGCAATCGGTGACGCTGTTGTCTTCTCGACAACGGGTGCTCTCCCGACTGGTCTACTTCCGGGTGTTCGCTACTGGGTAATCACCGCAGGCTTCGGCGCAGGCGCGTTCCAGGTATCGGCCACTAGGGGCGGTGCGGCGATCAACACGAGCGGCTCGCAGTCTGGTGTTCATACAGTGGACGCAGCTTCCACTAGCATCGTAGGTCTGACTCGATTCGGCTTCCGCGTCTATCAGACAGACGGCAACATCAGGAGCGTTAAGCTCGGCTCGGGCGTTCACTCGGTTGATCTGACTGATGGTCGGGTTCTTCGAGTTCTCAAGCGCAACGCCGGTCAATACGTCGTATCTGCGAGCGCAACCGCCGTAGACCTTCGTGGACTCCACTCAGCGCAAGCTGGGTTCCAGGCGACAGCTTCGGCTGCCAACCAGGATGCGGCAACGATCACTCAGGCAGGCGGCAATGCTTCGAACGCAGCAACGGTGACCATCAATGCTCGCGTCTACACGATCAAGACGTCTCTAACCGAGGTCAAGGCTACCAACACAGTCAACGACACGGCAGGCACGCCCGCGAACAACGCTACGGCGGTTGTCAACGGTCGCACCTACACGTTCAAGACAGCCCTTACGCCCGCCAACGACGAAATCCTGATCAACGGTGGTGCTGGCTCGATGACCAACTTCCAGAACGCGATCAACGGTTCGGGTGGTGTTCCTGGTACGGACTATCAGGTGGCTACAGCCAACGCCGATGTCACGGCAGTCGCTGTGACCACGACCACAACTCTGACGGCTCGCACTCCGGGGACGGCAGCTAACGCATTCACCCTCGCGGTGACTGGTGTTAACCTGGCTCGTGGCGCAGCAACCTTCTCCGGTGGAGTCAACCCTGTCCTGGACGAGTTGAAGATCGCTGGCTCAGCGGCCCTCACGTTCGCCGCTCTTGTCAAGTTGATCAACCTGACTGGCACGGCAGGCACGGACTACTCAACGGGCCAGACGATCAACGCCGACGTAACGGCTGTTCTGACTTCAGCCACGGTCGCAACCCTCAAGGGTGTTGCTGGTGGCACCGCAGAAATCACGGTTGCAACGAACGAGGCAACCTACACAGTAGCTGGTGCTCAGTTGAGCGATCCGCAGGCCAAGGTCAAGCGTCTGGTCACGAATACGGTCAATCCGCAGGACGAAACCATCTACACCCAGCTTCGCCGACGCAACAAGTCCTACATCGAGGTCTAGACACCCTCCATACGGCCTCAGGAGCGATTCTCCGGGCCTCCAACGACTAAGGGCACCCAGTGGGTGCCCTTGTCGTTTCTGAGGCTTAGAACGCCTTACAGAGCTTCCTACGCCTTCGGCTTGCGGCCCTTCCGCACGAGCTTGTACTTGCGGGTGAAGAGCCGGGCGATCTTGACCCTCGTGGTCTTGCCGTTGGACTCCACGACTGCCTGGTCACCTTCGACCTCGACCACCTTGAGCTTCCGACCGATCCGGCGAGCATCGGTGTCCTCGAAGATCGTCCCCTTGCGGAGATCGTACTCGGCCGCAACCTGCTCGGCGGGCTTGGCGTCCGCGACGACCTTGGACGTGTAGCGATCCTCGATCACCTGGACGACAGTGTACCGGCAAGTGCGGAACTTGAAGCTGGCGTCCGGGACGTTCACGATGTCGCGCGGGTTGACGTGAACCTCCAGGAGCACCGAGGCGAAGCCCTTGGCGTACTGGTACGTCCCGACGTGCAGGCCACTCATGCACGGGTTGCTCGGGTCGTGATCGACTGACGCGCGGGGCATCTCCACGACGGCTCCGATGGGGTTCGGGATCTTGCCCTCGAACACCGTGCCGTCCACCGTGGCGACTCCCTCTGAAGACGACTGAAGGTTGCCGTCCGCATCCTTCTCGACGCCCTTGTAGCCAACGAGCAGGCCCGACTCGGTGATCGTGATCTCGTGCGCCACCAGCCAGGTGTAGAGGTTCTCCCGCGAGTGCGGGTTCGGGTTCTGCATGACGTTCTCGATGAACGCGACGAGGGGCTTCCAGTCCTCGACGCTGGCCTCGATGAAACCGACGATCTCACCGGAGATGGCCTCGTCAAGCTCCTCGCCATCGAAGTAGACCCGGCCATTGGCGACCGCGACCCGCTCCGACAGCTTCTCGAACTTCTGACCCGCGACCTGGCTCAGGTCGAAGAGATCGGCCACCGAGGCGTCGTCCGCGAGGATGCCAGCGACGATGGCGTCGAACTTGGGATGCGTCGAGTGGGCGAGGAGGGGCTTGCGACCCTCGACGTAGAGAGTGACGTTCTTCTCTCCCGCCTCGTTCCCGACGAGTGTGTAGTTGAGACTCATGCTTAGATCTCCTTCCCGACCAAGTAGGCCGCGTTCAGATAGACGATGAGGTCGGCAGATGCCTTCTCTCCCATAGTACCGTACAAGTTCATGGCTGTCAAGAGGGGGTACTTATCCGTGGTGTCCTCGATCATGTTCTCGATCTTGGTGCCGTGCAGGAAGTTCTTCATGATGTTGTACTTGGCCGCAGCCTTGGCCTTGGACTTGTACGCCTTCACGATGGCCGAGAAGTCCTCGTCCTGGATCAGCGCCTCGTCCAGCTTGGTCATGTAGCTGTACTCGTACCGACCAGCCTGCTCGAAGTTGATCGCGAGCTTCTGCTCGACCGTCAGCGTCTCGCTCCACTTCTTGGCGATGCTGATGCTCGTGTCGCGAGCGTGACGAGCCTTGGGGAAGAAGCGAAGGAACTTGCTCATGCGGTTCGAGGGAAGCTCCACGATGGTGGCGTTCGGGTACTTGGAGAAGATGATCTCGCGGTAGTGACGGGAGTTCTTGTGGTCGCAGTAGAAGAGGCCGACCCGATTGGAGGGGTTGATCTCCGAGGCCAGGATGTCGTTGCGACGACTGCCTGCAACGTAGCCCTCGTACGAACCGCTCGGAGCGCCGTCTTCCTTGGTGGCACCAGTCCGACTCTCTCGCACGATCTTGATGGCGTCAACGTCGGCCCAGTTCACGATCTGCTCGGGCCTGATCCACTGCTTCTCGGCCTTGGTGAGCTTATCGATCAGGTAGTAGTGCTCGGGCCGCACGAAGCTCTCGCCGGTCTGGAGTGCCTCCCAGCCCTCCAGCTTGAGGCGCTTGGTAGGAGTGAACGCCGATCCGTTGTAGCCGGTCATGAAGACAACCTTGGAGATGTAAGACGTAGCGACCCACTTCTCCTTGCTCCAACCCTTGGAGCGGTAGCCCTTGACGGCCTTGACCGCGACGAACTCCTGCGCATCCTTCTTGTCGGAGATCTCGATCCGGTCGGGGAACTCCGTGCCCTGGTACGTGAGCTTGTTGAGCCTGATCCCGTAGATGTTCTCGGCCGAGAGCGCGACCATGATGCCCTCGAAGCGATCCGAGGCAGCGTCCACCAGAGCCTGGATGGCGTTGAGCTTGCCTTCCTCGGCCCGCACCTTCACGTCGTTGATGGCCTGCGTCGTCTTGTCGGTCATCTGGAGCGCCTCGCGTGACGGCGTGAACTGCACCGCACCAATAGCGACTCGCGCGACGATGTTGTAGCGCTCGTAGGTGTCGAAGGGATAAGCGACGTTGCCCATGACGATGTAGGAGGAATCGAGCTTGTCTGTGACGAGGATGTCATCAGTGACCTGAAGACCCTCGACCGCGACCGGCTCCTTGCTGTCCACGAGCACCGTGCCCGGCTCCCAGAAGCGGAAGAAGTCCTGAGCCGTCTTGGCGAACGTGTTCATTCCCTTGACAGGCACGACAACCTCGACGCCCGAAGCGTCATCCGTGGCGTAGGTTGCGACGATGGTCATCGAACCAGCACCATCCGCGTCACGGGAGATCGCGACCTCGGTGGCAATGCCATCCTTGATGCCCGTCAGCGTGAACTGGTCGGTGTAGGTCAGAGCCGACTTGCAGCCCAGGCCCAGCATCCCGACAACGTCGTCCGAGCCACGCTTGGTCGAAGCGCCGTACTGCGAGTAGATCTCGCGGATGTCCTCAGCGTTAAGACCATTGCCGAAGTCGCGCACCTTGAAGTACGGCGACATGTTGCTCGGTGTCGTGACCTCGACCGGGAGGGAGACACCAGCCTCGACGTGTGCATCGAAGCCGTTCGTGCTGTACTCACGAACGACAGCAAGCTCGGGGTCGGAATAGAGGTCGGTCAGGACGCTCATGATGTGAGCGAGCGCATCCTGCTTGATGCTCATGCCAACCTTCTCACCCTGGAGGGTGCCGGTGACTTCGATGTTGCGGGTCTCAGGAATCAAAGTGTTCTCCTCTTGTGGAATGGCTTACTTCACTAAGAGTAGTCGGTTCTGACGGGTTTGTCAACCCCTCGCGGACATATTTCGTGAGAGTCCACCCATCGGCTGCAAGCTCCTCCAGCCAAGCCGGGTCGTGATGCTCAGGGTTGCTGATCAGGATCTCGGAGTGGCTGACGCCACCGATGGCGTCTGTCCACGCTTCAGCTAGGAGAAAGCTCTCGCGAACCGTGACGGGGTGATCTCTGCGGACGGCCATTACTCGCCTTCTCGCTTGCCCGTCAGGATGTAGAAGAAGTCAGACTTCACGGCCTTGCCCTCGGTCTCGGAGATGACACCGTTGAAGAGCGAGTCGTGGTATCCCTGCTTGATGCTCAGGATCTCGGCCTTGCGATCCTCGACCGTGAACGGGACTGCGAGGGTGACCACCTGGACTGCATCCTTGGTCGAGTCGATGCGATCCTGCCGATTCTCGCGCTGCGTGATCTTGCTCTTCGTCCAGGGAAGGTCGTAGTGGATGGTGAGGGTGGCCTCGGGAAGATCGATGGAGTCCGACCCAGCATCCGTGCTCAGGAAGACCTTTACGTCCGGGTTCGTGCGGAACTCATCGATGATCGCCTGCTTGTTGGCGTGGCCCGTGATACCACCGTGGTACGACACATGCGTGATGCCCCACTTGTCGAGCCACTCGGAGATCAGGGGAAGCAGAGTCTGGTTCATGGTCGAGAAGACGATGACCTTGTCGTCATTCTGCTCGATGCGCTCACGAAGCTCGATCATCTTGGAGACGATGCACTCGCCCTTGGCGTTCTCGTCCGTGAACTTGGAATCGTCATTGACGAGGGTGCGGAGCTTGAGGGCGACCAAGCTACCGTCGCGGAACTTCTTCTCGAACTCCTTGATCTCGTCCTCGCTCGGGTCGGTGGCCAGGAAGTCATCGAGCTTGGCCTCGTACTCCTCGCGGATCTTGGCCGAGATGAGCACTGAGCGGGGATTAGAGCACAGCATCTGGAAGGTGCCGATGGCTGCGAGGATCTCCTCGAAGTCGAGCATCGAACCGTTCTTGATGTTCTCGTACTCCTTCTGGAGCTTGGCGTACAGCTTCTCAGTGGCCGAGTCCATGTCGCAGTAGACCGTCTCGGGCGGGAGCTTGGTCGGGAACTGAGCGTTGATCTCCGGGTCAGTGTGCTTGTCAACCTGGTGAACGATGTGTGCCGCCATCGCGCCCATCAGGTCGAGAGACTTCCAACCGTCGATCTGGAACCAGCGGTCACGCGACGACACGAACTGGTTGTTGAAGTCCTTGACGCTCCCGTAGATCGAGGAGTCCATGAGGCGGATCGAGTTGAAGAAGTCCTCGGGTGAGTTCGAGATCGGCGTGGCCGACATGGCAACGTAGAAGACCTCGCTCGGGCGGTCACCCTTGACGCTCGGGTAGAAGAGCGGCTTGCCCTTGCCCTTGCCGTCCTGGGGGATGACGAAAGTCGTGTAGAGAACCTCGGCCGTCGCCTTGTACAGCGCCGTGCCACGGTTGGCGTACTTGGTCGGCATCTCATCGAAGATGACCAGGAGCTTGTGATCCTCGACCAAGAGCTTCAGAAGCTCGGTGTCCTCGCGGAACTTCTCGGCGTTGAAGATCAGGATAGGCTGCTCGCCAGCGACCATCGCAGCAGCGGTCTCTGCGATCATGGTCTGGCGGCGCTTGGGCGTGCCGGACAAGATGCGTCCCGTCAGGCCCGTGTGATCCTTGAGCTTGCGCTGGGTGTTCACGAGGTTGTTGGGCTTAACAACGTACAAGCAGAGGTCGAAGCCCTCGTCCTTGTTCTCGCCGTAGCCCTCCTTGGACTTGACGAGGATCGTGCCCTCGGCTGCCAACGTCTTGCCCGTGCCCGTGCTCCACTGGAAGTAGACGCAGCGGTTGGTGCTCTTCATGAAGTTCAGGCCCCGTGCCTGGAACGGCAAGAAACCACCAATCGTTCCCTCCAGGGAGGAATTGACGGCGACGAGAGGATCGCGATCCAATGACGTGACCCAGTCAAAGTGATCGGTCGGATCGTCCATGAAGACAGGCGTATAGCCCATCTCGTCAGCCACCCGTGCAAAGCGAGGGTAACTGCTCACCGACACGGTCGAGAACCTCGTGACCGTGTCACCCATGCGCGCCCAGTAGTTCTCATCGAACGACTCGACCTTCCATTGGCGCTTGAGGGAGTCGCTTTCTTCGAGGAAGAGGAACTTGGAGCGGTCAACACGACCGTGCTCGATGTCGCTCCAGAGTTCGTCCGAAAGGGTGGTGATTTCGCTCATGTACTAAGAGTACACGCTTCGAGAGGGTTTGTCAACCCTACAGGCCGTATCCGTTGTGGTGACGCTCCAGGTGGGCTTTGCCCTCCTTGAAGACCTTCACCTTGGCCACGAAGGCTGCGAAGGAGTTGTGACACTTCTCGCCTTTCGGCTTGCGACCTTGCCACGTTCCGCCACCGTCATCATGACGAGGGTAGCCGGGGAAATCGATCTTGGTCGTGCTGGCCATCTAGAGTCCCATCCACTGCGTTAGAAGATTGAAGGGCCAGAGCTTCTCCCAAATGGCGTGCTCTAGCGGGAAGGCCAGGAACGTGCCTAGCCAGAACTGCCACGACGTAAGAACGCCTCGGCAAGTGTGGTAGCACTTGACGACGAAGCCTCGCTCGTCTACGTGGGTGTGCTCGTGCCCGGCAACCGCATGAGGACGAGCCACGAGCGAACGCTTAGCGTGGGGGTGAACTGTGCTCACTCTCGTATTGTAGCAGACCAACAACAAGGCAACGTGAAACACCCCCACATCCCGAAGGATGCAGGGGTGTCGCGGAGTGCTGGCGGGAGGAGTCGAACCCCCATAGACGTGTCTTCTGGGTTACAGCCAGTAGCCCTCACCATTGAGCAAGCGCCAGCAAAGAGGAAGGTGGGAGAGTCGAACTCCCACGGGGGATTAGCCCCATCAACGGGTTCAAACCGCATAAGCACGCCAATGCGACCTTCCTGGTACGGTAGGTCTGGGATTCGAACCCAGGAAGCCTTGCGACTTGACGGGTTAGCAACCCGCTCTCGTAACCACTTGAGTAACCTACCACGAGTAGGATGCAGCGCTGATGGGGCACGGTTGCGTTACGGCCCTGGTTTCTAGAACACCTACGAGTCATCTGCGTGCTTCTGCTTCCTAGTGGATCGTCAGGGAATCGAACCCTGCTGTTGTTCTCGGTGCAAGCGAGATGGCCACCCCATGCAGCCCCACAACCCAAGTTAAACCGACGTGCTGCCCTTACACTACTGATCAGACCTTCGCCTTTGGTGTATACCCCTCTAGCTTGGGTCGCGCGGCCGGGATTCGAACCCGTTCTTTCGGTAGTGGACAGCGGGGGACTTGAACCCCCAACCTACGCGGTGCAAGCGCGTTGCTCTCCCAAATTGAGCTAGCCGCCCGAAGAAGTGATGAGCGGATTCGAACCGCTGTGCGAAGGGTTGCAGCCAACGACCTGGCCTCTCGGTCACATCACTATGTAGAGAAGGAGGATTGCCAGCCCCTCGTCGCGACCGTGATCATCGGCCCGCTCTGCCCCGCATGCACCCTATCCGGCTCTGGCCGGGAGACACATGCGAGATGGCATCTGAGCTACTTCTCATGGACTTGGGTGGAGTCGAACCACCGACCCTCCGCGTATCAGACGGATGCTCTATACCACTGAGCTACAAGTCCTAGGCCAGGCGAGCCGTCAGCTACACCTGGTTTGACACGGGGTAGTCTCCCGGCAGACGACCACAGATAACACGCTCTGTGATTCGCAGCGCCCCGACACTTTCGTGGTCGAGTTGACACGACCCCTATCTCGCCAGAGGTAGCGTTGGGAAGGGGCCTGACGGGGCCGTCCCCAAACTTGTAGTGCTGAGTGCGATTGGCTGGATTCGAACCAGCGACCCTCAGGTTCGCAACCTGATACTCTATTCCACTGAGCTACAACCGCGAGTTCCCCCGGCTGGCGTTGCAACAGACGGGGGCTTATGCCACTCCCCTACAACGCGACGGGTGGGCAAGTTGGCTCGGTCGGCCTCGATCCGACGACCTCTTGAATGTCAATCAAGTGCTCTCCCAACTGAGCTACGAGCCAAAGGTGAGAGCGCGTGAGGTATGGGTCACGACCGCCAAACCACTCTCATGTGTACACGAACTTCGTAAGCAGGCTTCTGTCTAGGACAAGCATCTATCTGTGCCCTCTACCTGTCCGGTCTGAGATGACCGTCCGCTTGAGGTTGCACCCCGCCGATTAGGTGGTAAGCCGAAGACCTTGCGACCTTCTCCCACGTCCTCGTCACGTTTCCCCAGGTTGCATTGGTCTCCCCTGGTTCAGGTGGCCTGACTTTCCTCGATCTTGCGACCGCGCTTGTCTTTCCGTTCGTGATTGACCCGGTGGGAATCGAACCCACGACCAAGAGGATATAAGCCTCCCGCTTCTTACCACTGAGCTACGGGTCACGTTCAATAGCGCTCAGGGTTCGCACCTGAACTCCGAGTACCCTCGGGTGCTGATTCCCCCACCGGCATACGGGTGGTTCGGCCCCAGGCAGGCACACTAGCGCTGAATCCTGGTATGGGCGGTGAGGGATTCGAACCCCCGACCTTGTACGTGTAAAGAACCTGCTCTCCCACTGAGCTAACCGCCCCAGGCCCTGAATGAGTCGCGTCGGTTTTGCCCGATACTTCCACCGGCCTTGCGGGCCAGCTTTCAAGGAGCGCGACTAGAGGCCGCGAGGAGGTTGGTCTACCTCGCAGCTTCGGGGATTCTCCAACACCCCAGGACTCTACAGCCCATAGCGGTCTCGACGGGAATCGAACCCGCCTCATTCCCGTGACAGGGGAACCGTTTCACCAGATTCGTACGAAACCAGGTACTACATGGCCTGTGAGGGGTACGATCCCCCGACCTAGTGGTTCGAAGCCACTCGCTCTGTCCGCTGAGCTAACAGGCCGAAAGTTCGACCAGGCGAAGCTCACTCCCGTTCGCCCGGTCTATCTCCCGTGTTTGCGCTTTGCGGGCTGGTGAGCAGCCCCTCACGCATCGAGGAGAGTCTTGTTGCAAGCTGATGATGGGGATTGAACCCATGACCCCTTCCTTACCAAGGAAGTGCTCTACCACTGAGCCACACCAGCGCAAGCTCCCACGCAGAGTCGAACTGCGACCACATCCGTACGAAGGATGACTCTTCCACATGAGCTATAGGAGCGTGTTCGGCCAACCCGGCTTTTGATCAGAACGTTGCTCCACCCATGTTGTGGAGTCGTACCGGGTCTTGGGAGGTTCGTTGTCCTGTGCCTAAGCACTGACCGAAGTCGCTATGGGAGGCTACGATCCTCCGACCTCTCCCTTATGAGGGGATTGCTCTACCAACTGAGCTACACAGCGTAGCGGTGGGCTACTTACAGGGCGAACCTGGACTCACCCACCGAGAGCGAAGGACGGGAATCGAACCCGCAACCACCAGTTTGGAAAACTGAGACTCTACCGTTGAGTTACCTTCGCATGTGCGGGCACCGGGCGTCCCGCCGTTCAACTGTCACCCGTCGTGTTCGACCTCGTTCTGTTCCCAGGCCAATGGATCGCCCCGCCCGGCCCCGAAGGGCATCATCTAGTACAAGGACGCTTCGAGCGTCTTGTGTAAAGTGGCCCGTGGAGGGATCGAACCTCCGACGCTGGGGATAGAAGCCCCACGCTCTGTCCACTGAGCTAACAGGCCAAACATGACCCGGACAGGAGTCGAACCTGTGACCAACGGTTTAGGAAACCGTGACTCTGTCCACTGAGTTACCGGGTCGTAAGCTCCATGTCGGGATCGAACCGACAACCCCTGATTTACAAGACCAGCGCTCTGCCAGACTGAGCTTATGGAGCAGGACGGCACCTGGATGGTTTGCACAAGTTGGCCAACGACCCGATTCACAAGGTTCCCTCATCTCGGCCGAGACTCAGGTCGCCCAGGCTGCATGGGAAGGACTCGCCAACCAGCTACCGATGTGCGAAGCGGGGTTCGAACCCGCGACCTTCTGATTGGCAACCAGATGCTCTACCTACTGAGCCATTCGCACGTACAAGGCGGATCGACGGGATTCGAACCCGCAACCGATGGCTTCACAAGCCACGACTCTGACCGATTGAGCTACGATCCGCATGTGGTGGTACTATGCCCTCTGGAGGAGTCGAACCTCCACTGACCAGGGTTTGAGGCTGGTGCCTCTGCCGGATTGGGCTAAGAGGGCAATACTACAGTGGTACGCCTCGGACTTGAACCGAGAACCTTTCGGGCTTCAACCGAACGCTACTACCAATTGAGCTAGCGTACCAGGGTCGGATGGGCCGGACTCGATTCCGGCAACTCTTCCCTTGTCGGGCTGCCTCTCTGTTGGGCTACCATCCTATGCGCACGGCAGGACTTGAACCTGCACGACCTCGCGGCCACTAGGCTCTCAACCTAGCATGTCTACCCATTCCATCACGAGCGCGGGTGCGGACTTTAGGTTGACCCATCCGCTGGGTCTCGGTACGTCTACCTAGTGCTCTAGGAGGGAGTCGAACCCTCAATCCCTGTGGGCGCTAGCTTCTAAGGCTAGTGTGTATACCAATTCCACCACCAGAGCATAACGCCGGACGCTCTCCCACTGAGCTACCGGACGGTGAGCCGAAGCTCCTTGTCCGGGAGGGATTCGAACCCTCGCCCTTCCGGCCCTGTCGGCCTTGCGGCCAGTGGATCGCGTCGGGATCGAACCGACGACCTTGGGATTAAGAGTCCCCTGCTCTGCCTAACTGAGCTAGCGATCCAATAACTTGAACGACCAGTGCGGTCTTGCCCTTCGGTAAGCTGTCTTTCGGCTACGTCGCGAGCGTGCCTACCGTCAACAACCTTGACCCTCCATGAACCACATGGAGTCGAGCGGTGGTGAAGCCGCGCAGCGTCCAGAGGAGCCGAATAGTCGTTCAAGAGTACCTCGCCTGGGGTACGATCCCAGAACCTTGGGTTTAAAAGACCCTTGCTCTATCCGTTTGAGCTAGCGAGGTAAGCTACTTCTTCTTGTGCTTCATCTGCTGCTGGACAACCTTCGACTTGTGCTCGAATGGTGCTCGACCAGCAAGGCACCCTTCGCACGTCCAGTCAACATTCGGCGCTCCAATGAAACGAGTGTACCGGGCACAATGTACCCCGTCCTTCGTGCCTGAGCACCTGATCATGATTCCCGCCATAGTGCTAGTTACTGTGCGGGGAGAAAGAGATAGAAGGAGTGGTGGAAGGGATTCAGCAACCCTCCGACGACCTATCCACTGCTTGTCCATGTCAATGGCTACAGTTTCGGTCGTACCTTCCCTGCGCTGTCAAGCGCCACCGTCTGCCCAGGTAACTACTCCCAGACGAGTGCTGACTGAGACCGACCTCACCGATTGGCTCTGGCCGAACGCAACACCCTTGTCGCGGCTACTACTCGTGCCGGTTGCCCGTCACTTTCGCCGGTTGTGCCTTCGCAACTGTACCCCTCGTGGAGAGGAATCCAGTCCTACTCGGCCACACCACCACGGACGCCCTAAGCTCTCCGGGAGCAACCCCTTCGCGCAGACGTGCGTGTCCTTCAGTGCCCCCCGAAGGATTCGAACCTTCACTGAACGGTCTTTAAAGCCGTTGCCTCTGGCCAGTTGGGCTAGAGGGGCATAAGCCAGGGCTTTCACCTGGACACACGGGCGCAATACCCGCCTAGATTGGCCCCGGCATAGGGGCGTGGCAATCTTGTTGCAGTAACAGGGCTAGGATTCGAACCTAGACCGACCTGGTTCAAGGCCAGGGAACCTACCGTTAGTCTACCCTGTTGAGAGCTAGAGGGGAAGGGATCGAACCTTCAATCTCCAGGGTCAGAGCCTGGCGTCCTGCCGATTAGACCACCCTCTAAGGTGTGGGAGCTTTCTCATCCGTGTCAGAGGACGGTTTCCCGTCGTCCCTCTCTGTTCACGACCACGAGTTGCTTACGACGGCTCGTGGCACCGTCAGTAGCCCGTAAGGGATTCGAACCCTTGTCGTCCGAGTTGAAAGCCCGGTATCCTAGACCGCTAGACGAACAGGCCATGTGTTGCAAGCTGGAAGGCTGGGACTCGAACCCAGAACCACCCCGTTAACAGCGGGACACTCTACCATTGAGCTACCCTCCAGTGATGCCACTGATGCTGCGTGGCCCAGTGCCCGAAGGCAGTACCCCGTGCGGGATTCGAACCCGCAATCCCCACCGTGAGAGGGTGGTATCCTGAACCGTTAGACTAACGGGGCATGCCATCACTGCTGAAGCCTAGCTGCCTGCCGTGAGCAGACGAACCGTACCTTCAGTCAACCCTCGAACCTTTCAGTGATGAAGCGCGGCGTCAAGGAATCGAACCCTGTCCTGTGGTGTTGGAGACCACTTGGCTGCCTTAGCCTACTCCGCGTGTGAGAGATGCCCCTAGGGAAAGACATCTCCGTGTCACTCTCGTGACTCTCCCTCATACGCCTCGCAGGTGTTCCGCACCTGGCTGCTCCTGCGGAACTGGTAGCAGACAACGACGCCCCTAGGGGATTTCTTGATTCTTGCAGTGGACATGGAGGGAGTCGAACCCTCGTCCAACCGAGCGGTTACAACAAGACTTCTAGCAGCTTCTTTGGGGGCTGTGTGCCCTCCACCAGGGCAGAGGACTTTCCCTCTCCGGGTCAACTCGTCACTTTCCGAGCAGTCAGTCGCCTAAGCTGGGCGACACAGCGGTCTATTGGTACTCGCTAGACCGTGACGAGGGACGCTTCCGCGAGGAAGTCTTCGAGAGCGGCGATGCCGTTGTCGATGTAGTCCGTGGAGACGATGTTGTCGTCTGCATGTGGTTGCCCTGTCCAAGGCTTGGCGCGATAAGGCCGCGACCCGCTGCATCTCATTGCCCATACACGACTGTCGAAACCGGGCATGCCCAAGTTGCTCAGGATGGCCTGCCATCCATCGCGCGGCACAAGGAGCGCGACAGACCATCACGACGAGCCGAACCATGTAAACCTTGTGCTCTGTTAACCGCTCGCGCAGGGTACGCGCTTCGCCCCAGGTTGTTCTCGCAGACTTGCCCGCCTATGTCCGGGTAGTTTCCACGAGCGCCGAGACGCGCTTACGATCCCACGGTCAACGCGGGGTTCCCCCTCAGGATAGGAGGTATCAGGCCGGGTGGATTCGAACCACCGACTCCCCGCGTCCAAGGCGGGCACTCTTACCAGACTGAGCTACGACCTGTCTATCTGGATGGGAGGATTCGAACCTCCGACTCCCCGAATCCGAATCGGGTACTCTGAACCAAACTGAGCTACATCCAGTCATGCTATCAGCGTGGAGGGACTCGAACCCTCGACTCTCCGTCCCCCAGACGGACACTCTACCAGACTGAGCTACACGCTGTAGTATGGCTGTAACGGGCCATGCCCGTGAGATGGTTCCTGCGATCTCATGCGCAGACACACTCTTTTGGTCAAGGTTGTGTGCCACCCTGCTCAATCCGCGCATAGATGCGCGTGTGGTGCCGCTTTCGCGACAGTCTTGTGTGAGCTAGAAAGGGATAGGTGGGACGGAGTGGGACTGCTCTATATCAAACCTGCGGATTACACCCCGTCCGAAGACGACGCTACACCACAAGCAGACGGCGACCAGCCTCCACCCCGTACCCGTTCCCAGGTGGCCTCAGACGGCAAGCCGTCCTGTTATACACCTGAGCTAGAGAGGCCAGCACAACCCGACTACCCGTGGGTATTAGGGCGGTGGCCTCATAGCGGATGATGGATTCGAACCAACGACCTCTAGGTTATGAGCCTAGCGAGCTACCACTGCTCCAATCCGCGACGATAAACTTTGAGACTGGGGGCCAACCTTGGGGATCGACCCCCAGTCTCGAAACTCTACTTCGTTCGGCATCTGCCTCGGTTGCGATCCCCGTAGCAATGCTGCGCCAGATGGGCTACCCGAACTATGTATCTCCCTGCTCCGAAGAGCCAGGCGATCAGATGGCAAACTACACCATCGGTATACCTTCAGTAACTGCTTGCCCCCAAATTATAGTACACGGTTCAGAAGCAGTTGAAATCTTTGCCCCGTCTCCACGGGGCCACGGCCCTCTCTTTCTTTCACCGAGGGGGTCAGAGAGGGCGTTCCCGATCTCGGTGCCTCGTTAGCAGAGGCGCTTCACACTTGAGGTCTAACTGTAGCACACGACCCACAAGGCAGTCAACCCTACGTGCCGATGATCCCCAAAGCAGCCATCAACTTGTCCTTAGGGAGAGCGCCAGTGACGCGAGCCTGTTCGTCTCCATTGATCATGTAGACCATCGTCGGGATGGACACAACCCCGAACGTCTCGCTGATCTCGCGCTCGGCGTCAATGTCTACCTTGACGATCTTGATGCCCGTGTCAAGGCTGACCTTGTCAAGGACAGGGGCCACGGCGTGGCACGGGCCACACCACTCAGCATAGAAGTCGATGATGACCTCGCCGTGACGGATCTCTTGCTTGAGGTTCATCAGATGACCTCGCACTGTCCGCCGAAGCATGCAAGCTCGCCCAACCGCTCATCCACTTGTGCTGTGAAGTCGATGACTCCAAAGTCCACAACGCTTGGTACCTTCTTGAGCCACTGGAAGAACTCGTGCTCGCTGATCTCTTCGAATGGAGCTTGGGTATAGTTGCCACCGTCGTAGGGCAGGAGACTGATGCCAGCCCATGAGTCGGAGTTGTCTACCATCCACTCGGTGATCTCTGCCTGCTCTTCGGGTCGGTAGCTCACGGTCAAGCTAACGTTGTGAGGATTCGGGCCAGTGCTGTGGCCGGGCATGATCCAATTCTCGAAGATGTGCTTCGAGCGCTCCATCAGTGCGATAGCTGTCTCGCCTTCGCGATAGATCGCCCCGTTCATGTGGACGGGCACCGTCACGATGATGTTCTCAGGCGCGTAAGCGTCCGACTCCACGAAGGAACCCGACTCGGCCTCGCCTTCGCCGTACGCCTCGATCAGGTGCTGACCGAATGCATCCTTGCGGTCAACGCGAACTCGACGGAGGTAGTATGGGGAGTGAGCGGCATGAATACCACTGGTCGTTCCCCACCACGCAGAAGTAGAACCAGAAGGCTTCGTCGTGGTCACCCGCGCGGCGTAGTTGATACCCAGCTTCTGTGCCCATTCGCGATTGACACGAGCGGCTTCTTCGGCTCCACGCGCCAAGACCTCAGGGGTCAACAGATCCCACGCGGCAGCTTGGCCGGTGATGCTAACTCCGAGAAGAGCGTCAAGCTCGCAGTTCTTCTTCCACTTCGGCTGAAGGTACTCGAAGTTTGTGTAGGCAGCCTGAAGCGTGCCAATGGCTGCTGCCGAAGACACCGCGTCGAAGAACTCTGCTTCGGTAGAGCAAGCCGCCGCGTTGACTTCAGTCAAGTTGCACATCTGGCCATCACGCAGGCTGATCTCATGGCAGGGGTTAAATCCGTACTCCCTGTCATTTGTCAACGACACGCCCGGCTCCCCGCAGTTGGACTTGAAGCACATATCCAGGATGTGACGGAGCTTGGTCTCAAAGTTAGGATCGCTCCGAACCAGGACGGCTGAGATGTTAGCCCTCATGCGCTGGGCGTTGTCTTCCCACCATGATCCTTGCTTGGCCGAGAGCATAGAGTTGTCGTCAGCGTCGAAGAGAGCAATTGTTGCCGCGCGTCGAACGCCTCCGACTACAACCACGTCTGCGATGTGACACATGACATCAAAGCACTCCAGTGACGTGAGCTTGCGGCCCACAGCACTAATGAGAATCGCTCTCACTTTCTCGTACATCTCCGACAACGACTCAGGGCCTGAGGCTGTACCACCAGATGAGATCGGGGCACCCTTGGGCCGAATCAGGTCGGTGATGATCTTGACCTGGGGGTTCGCGAGCAGAGCGACGATTCCATCAGCCCAACCCTCCTTCGAGTCGGGCACCGTGAATGTCTGCCCCTCGAATGCGTGAACCACGGGTAGCTGGTCGATGTGATGCTGCTGGACGGAATAGCCAGTGCCGACTCCGTTCATCAGGAGCCAGAACATGTCGGCGAAGTCCTTCCAAGAGGTCAGCGCAGCAAAGGCACAGTTGTACCCTCGCGCGTTGCTTCTGAAGATGGGCATCCCACCGAATTGCATGGTACGCATAGAAGGAACTGTCCGTCCTGCGTAAACCTCCTGGAAGACATCAGCGATTTCGTCCGAGAACCACGGGAACATCGTCTGGTGCATGTCCCGGACTCTGTCGATGACTTGCTCGCGAGTCTCTTTCTTACCGTTCTGCTGGGTTCCTGCGTAGGTGCGATAATGCACCAAGTCTTGAAGGATTTGTCGGCTATCAGAGCCGATCAAGGTACTAGAGGTCACTCTTCCCTGTCTTTCGAATATGTCTGTGTGTAGAGTAAGGTGAAGCTCCGCAACGCTTTGGAGGATGACCCAAATGTTATCTTACCAGACCCCTCGCTAGGCGGAAATCGATACCCTAAATGAGCAAACTGCACCCCCCTAACTGGTGACCACATTGTTCAATCCAGGAGGTTTCATGACCGCAAAGACCAAGACTGTTCTACTCCGCTTCGCGCGTACCCTAGGTGCTCTAGGTGTTGCTGCGCTGATCACCTGGGTATCTAGCCCAGATGTCCTCTCGATTGTCCCGTCAGGGTATCAGTGGGTAGTTCTTGCTGTTGTGACCCCTGCCCTCGTGGCTGCTGAGAAGTGGCTGCGGTACGGAGCAGATCCGGGGGAGTAGCCCGTCAGGGTACATCCCGCGAACGTTGAAGAGGCTCCAGGAGGGGCCTCTTCTCGTTTCTAAAGTTGTTCGCGATTTGTGTCGATAAAGAGACCATTATGGTTATCTGATGATCTTGAAGGAAAGCGAGAAGCGCACAGAGAATCCAGAGATTCAAGAATCTGGAGGGGGTGACGGGGGAACCTAATGAGAACTATTCTCAACAAGGGATTCACGCCAAACCTACGTAACTTTCGCGCGCTGCGTAAAGTGGTCATTTGCAGGGGTTTCTTGGCTCCCTACGAAACCTTTCCCGCCATGGAGCCGTATGGTTACGTAGGTGACGGTACTGCCTAGTGGGCACCCTGGTAAGCTGAGTAGGATGTCACAGGTGATTCAAGAGTGCTCGATGCTGGGAGGCTGGCAAGAGGTTGCTGTGCCTTCGGCTACAGATGAGTCGGCCTACTACTTGGTCACTCTCCCACCATGGGATCGAAACGAAGCAGAGGCTGTCTGTGAGTGCCCTGGCTATGAGTTTCGTGGCCGATGTAGGCACCAGAGAGAAGCCTTGGAACAGATTTGCAACTGGTCGGAGCTTGACTCTCAGCCCCAAACGACCGATCAACAGAGAGACAGAATCTGCCCTGAGTGTGGAGGGCCGACAAAGGTGGTAGTGATCAATGGCTAGATTCAAGGCAGCCCCTGTTGAGATCGAGTCGGATCTCAGTCAAGACCCATCCTCTCGTGACGAGCTATACGAGCTAGCCAAGAGCTATGGCAAGGCGGACGCCGAAGAGAAGGAAGCGGCGAAGGTCAAGACCCAGGTGAAGGGGCCGATGCTCGAACTAATGACGGCAGTGGTTCGAGATGAAGTCGAACTGCTTCGTCAGGTGGTCACGGTTACCAATGACACGTTGGCTCCGTTCGACTGGGACTACGAGAAGTGGGCCGCTCGTGAATATCCCGAGTGGCGCGTCGTGGGTATCCTTCCCGACGCTGAGCAAGCGGTCATCACGCTTGAGGAGAACGAGACGCTCAAGAAGTTCGAGTTCACGGTGGACGGCAAGCGGTATGGTCGTACGATAGCCATGGTCGGAGCCGAGTTCTTGGCCAAGGAGATGTGGGAGTTCCTCGACGCCGATGAAGACGAAGGTGTTCTCATCGATGACGATGTGTACCATGCCGCGCTCGATACGATCAAGGTCGAGACACACACGACGTACACCTTGGACGAAGACAAGGCCGAGGCGGCAATCGCCAAGTACCCCGAACTTCTGTGGATGTTCCAGAAGTACAGCACTCCTGGGACGCCCCAGGTTAGACTGCTACCGATCAAGGTAGCCAAGGAGGAAGACGAAGTATGAGCACAGCACTTGAGTTCCCAATCGCCATCGCGTTGGTTGGGGCACCCGACAGTGGCAAGCAGGCGGTAGCCGAGGCATACAAGGATCTCTCGGCATCGTGGTTCGAAGAGCAGACCGTTAAGGGTCTCAATGTGATCCCCAACGGAGGCAATGCCATTCTCGAAGATCTCAACCAGGCGGTTGGACTCTTCGGTGGATGGAAGGAGGATCTGAGGATCTTCATGCGCCGCTACGAGCAGGAGCAGGCGTACCTCTACGCGAAGCAGAACTTCATCACACTGGGTACGGCCCTGGACAACATGGCCCACACCGGAGTCAACATGGAGAACATCCTGCGGGGTATCCAGACCGAGCAGCAGCAGCAGCAGCTACAGGTTCAGCAGATCGCCATGACGCAGTTGACGTATCTGTTCCTGAGCACCTTCAGGTACTCGTTCGCCTTCTACATCCCCAAGACGGCGGGCCTGATCCTACCAGGCGCGAACGACGACGAGGCCAACTACAACAACCGACTGGACGATGCGCTTCAGATGATCTTCCAGAACTTCGGCATCCGGCTCCAGCGTCTCGATCAGCCTACGGTCGAGGAGCGCGCGGCGTTCATGCACCAGACGATCACGGACATCGCCGAGAACGGTGTTCAGGAGATCACAGAAATCGCACAAGTGGAAGAGGACGAGTCGCTGCTACTCGACGCATCAGCTACACTTAGCGAGTGATCCCCGCCGACTTCAAGACGACCTTCACTGACTCTCAGCTTGAGCAGATCGAGCGCCATCCCGGATATGTGTCCAAGACACAGTCCGGGAAGGTGTGCCCGGTCTGTCTCAACGAGGGTCGGTATGCCTATCAGGGGAAGGAGTACGAGTGCCCAGTCGGGCCGGGCGGCATCCATGTCGCGCTGCGTCTGTCGATGCTCTACTTCCTGCACAACATCCCGATCAGGTACCAGAAGCTCATCTGGGCAGAGTGGCCAACCGACACAGATAATCAGCGTGAAGCCAAAGAGGCGATGGACTACTACGTCGCCAACTTCGAGCGCGGTGGTCTGAATGGCGAGGGGTTGACGTTCTTCTCGTCGGGGCTGGGCACCGGCAAGACATGGGGAGCTACTTCGACTCTGAAGCGCCTCGTCAAGTCCGGCGTGGACGGATGGTTCGCACCCTTCTACGAAGTCAAGTCGTACTACGACATCGAGGATCGTAAGGAGCGCGAGTTCAAGATCAAGCGTGTGCAGACCGCTGACCTTCTCGTTCTAGACGAAGTGCGCGAGCCGGGTTCGGACGCTCAGAAGCGTTTCTTCGCTGACGAGCTTGAGGCTCTGATCCGCCCTCGTGCTGACAATGACTTCCCGACGATCATCACAACCAACATGACCCCAGACGTTCTGGAGAAGGTCTTCCCCCGAGTGTTCTCACTCATCTGGGGTAAGAACTTGACCATCGACTTGACCGGGGCTGACTATCGCCTGAGTGACCAGTTCGACCTTCATAACCGTGAGCTTCAGTTGAACGGAGAGGCATGGCCCATCACATGACGACCGAGACGGAAGACGTTGTCGAGGAGTACGCCGGACTTGTCCTAGAGGATCAGCTTCTTGATCACATGGCCACCCCGGCAGGCTGTCGCGCGATCTGGAAAGAGCGCCTATCGTCCGAACTGATCGGTGATAGCGACGATGGTATCCGCACCGCTCTTGAGTTCGTCATCTCGTACATGGACGAGTACCGTGAGCCTCCGTCGCGCGGTGTGCTCGAAGAGGAGACGGGGTACGACGAGTTCGACACGCCTATCGCCCCGATTGGGTACGTTATCACGAAGCTGCGAGAGCGCTATCAGCGTCAGCAGATGAAGCGCGTCATCACGACGTTGGGGCGCAACGCGGGCAATCCCGAGGAGGCTCTGCGGATTGGTCTCAGCGAGTTCAATCGCATTCGAGCCGAGACGGCTGATCGCAAGCACACGATGGATTCGTCCGAGGTTGCCGAGGTCGTGGACAAGTACCACGAGCGCCTCAAGCACGGCGCGATCCAGGGAGTCACGTTTGGATTCGAAGAGCTTGACAAGTCACTGGGTGGTCTCAAGACAGACGAGCTTACCTTCATCATCGCTCGACCCAAGCGCTACAAGTCTTGGCAGCTTCTGTGGTCAGCAACTGCCGCTGTCTGGACTGAGTCTCGGAGCGTGGTGTTCGACACTCTGGAGATGCCGCCCGAGGAGATGATGGAGCGATACACATGCATCATCGCTGGCGTGAGCTACCGAGACTTCAAGCTCCACAATCTCAGTCCAGCGGCGCTGGGTGAGTTGGATAAGGCTGCGCGCGATGCATTCAACAACCCCAACAAGATCTACTTCCGACGACCCCCTCGTGGGGAGCGCACTGTCCAGCAGATGATGCAGGAGGCTATCGAGTTGGGGGCCGAGGCTCTCTACATCGATCAGTTGTCGTTCATCGAATCCGTCCGCAAGGCGAGCGTCGATCAGCGCCATCGCGAAGTGTCTTTCATCTGCGAGGATCTCAAGGATGCTACTCAGCACATGCCCATCTACGTGGCCGCTCAGTTCAACCGCGAGGCTGCGGGGCTAAACGAGATGGCCGACCTATCCAAGATCGGACTGTCGGACTCAATCGGCCAGGTGGCGGACACCATCCTGGGCGTACATGCGACCAAGGATATGAAGGCGCAGAACCTCATCCACATGGGCGTGATCGAGTCTCGGTCGTACGAGCCAACCGTGTGGGAGATGAGCGTTGACTTGAGCAAGGATTCGACCTTCAAGATCACCAACGTAGTCTAGTGGTTACCTGGGATGACATCAGCCAGTCACTGAGACTAGAAGAAGTCCTGGATGAAATGGGTGTCCGGGTCAACTACGTCAACCGTGGCGAGCACTTCGCCTCTTGTCCCCTGCCGACACATCCGGGGGCCGATGCCAACCCGTCATTCTCTGTCAACGATGACACCTTCTTGTGGAATTGCTTCACATGCAACGAGGGTGGTATCTTGCCATCTCTGGCCATGAAGGTGTTGGGCATAGTCTCGTGGGACGAGGCTCTGCGATACCTGGCACCCTTCTCTGACGCCGATGTTGACGGCGAAGACGATGTGGCTTTCATGAAGCAGCTACAAGGGTACCTAGAACGCTCTGAGACGCCTTCTAAGAGGCGTCGAGGGGTTACCCTTCCCTACTACTCCAATTCGGTCATTGAGAAGCTAGAATCGGCTCCTGTGGCCTTGCTGGACAAGTGGGGCATCAAAGACCCTCAGACGGTCGAGGATTTCCAGATCAAGTATGACTCCGAGCGCAGAAGGATCAAGGGCGGCAAAGAGTACGTCGCACCGGCCATCGTCATTCCTCACTACTGGGAGGACAGGCTCGTAGGGTACCAGGAGCGGTGGATCGAGGAAGATCGCCCCAAGTGGGTACCGAAGTACACCAACTCTGATGACTTCCCGAAGGCTCAGACCCTGTACAACTGGGGCCGGGCTGTGGAAGCTGCACGCCGGGGAGAGCCTGTGATTGTTGTTGAGAGTGTGTTCACCGTCCATCGGTTGCACGAGCTTGATTACACCGCTGTGGCTACCTTCGGAGCAAGCGTCTCCGACGTGCAGGTACGTCTTCTTGGAGCACTCGGCATGCTTGTCTTGTCGTACGACTCCGACCCAGATTACGTGAACGCCAAGGGTGTCTTGGTGAAGGGTGCTGGGCAGAAAGCCCTCAAGGAATTGACGGCCCGCTTGAGCGACCTCGCAGCGACTTTCGTAGTGCCCAATGTAGCGCTTGAGAAGGGCGATTTGGCCGATCTCGAAGACGATGAGATTCACGATTTAATCGACCGTTGCAGACCCTCATTTGGAGCCTAAGCGAACCCTAAAGGTTGGAGGTACAACTATGGCATTCGTGAAGTATCAGAAGGTCGAGAAGGTCGAGCCAGTTCTGGCAGCGTCTGTTGCTAAGACCGGCAAGAAGCTCGCATGTAAGTGCGACGGCAACTGTTCCTGCACCAAGAAGTAGTTGCCTCCCTAAGCGTATGCTACGCTTAGCATAGCCAATCAAGCACACCAAACGGAGGTCACATGGCTAAGTTCCGCACTGGTGGCGACAGCATCGCCGCCGCAGCAACACGTTCGACAGGTGGGAAGTTCACACCGCGCTTCAAGTTCGAGGCCAACAAGACGAAGTACATCCAGTTCTTGTCGGCGCTTGACGACACGCCCACCGTTCTTCTTCATGACTTCGTCATCACTGGCGAGCGCGAGGATGGCGGGCCGGTCTACAACACGTTCATCTCTCGGCGCGATCCCGTGCTCGACGGATCGGACGGGTACGACGAACTGATGGACAGGTTCGGCGAGAAGCCGACCAACAAGACCATCGGTCTCGCGGTGGAGTTGGAGCCGATCTACGAGAAGAAGACTGGCACCAAGCGCCAGACGCTCGTGGGCTTCGACATCGCGACACGGCAGTTCGAGAACAAGGATGGTGAGACTGTTGAGGTTCCGGCAGTCGGGCTGGTTGTCCAGTCGCCGTTCAACTTCTGGAACGCGCTCGTGGTCAACGATGACATCAAGCCCATCGAGGAGACGGTCTTCGCCGTGACTCGCACGGGTGAGAAGACCTCCACGAACTACACGTTCGTGCCGGTCGGAGATGCCCTCGATGGCATCGAAGAGGATCTCGAAGAGTTCTTCGAAGAGTTCGACTTCGAGGCTCTGCTCGATGACTGGGCAGACGAGGATCGCATGCGGGAGATCATCGCCCCGCTGCCGGACGACTTCGTTGTCAATCCGTACAACAAGGAGCGCAACAAGAAGTCAGGTAAGGCGTCGGGCGGCAGCAAGAGCACACGCTCTCGCAGGGCCGTTGTCGAGCCGGAAGAGGACGATGGAGACGGAGACGAGCCTGCGGAGGAGACCAAGCCCGCACGCCGTCGTCGTAACTTCGACAACCTCAAGGCTGACGTTGCCAAGAAGGCAGCACCGGCCGAGGACGACGAGTAGGCACTCACTTCGGCGGGGGAGGGGTCACTCCCTCCCCCTTCGAGTGCTACACTTAGAGCCTTGATCCCAATCCACAACCATAGCGAGTACAGTGCCCTCGATGGGTATTCGAAGACCTTCGAGATCGCTGACCGCATCGAGGAGCTTGGACTCCCCGGTGCCTTCCTGACTGACCACGGCACCGTGGCTGGTCTAACGTCATTTGCGGATGCGATGACATGGAAGGACAAGAAGAAGGGGATCAAGCGTGACCTGTCATTCGGCCTGGGTATGGAAGCCTACCAGGCTCGCAACTCACGCACGGACACCAAGCTCGACGGCGTTCCCTTCAAGAAGGGGCAGGATGCCTTCCACTTGATCTTGTTGGCCAAAGGGTACAAGGGGTACCAGAACCTCCTGAGGATCTCGGACGAGGCCCATCGTACGGGGTTCTACTACGACGCCCGCGTGGACTGGGATCTCCTCAAGAAGTACCGCGAAGGTCTGATCTGCACCACGGCGTGCATCGGGTCTCTTGTCAACAAGAGTCTCCTGGAGGATGGCAACCGCGAGCCGCTCGACAAGCTCGGAGAGATCTTCGGTGATGACTTCTACATCGAGCTTTCGACCTACAACACTGACTTGCAGCGTGATCTGAACCAGACGCTCGTCGGGATCGCGAACGACAAGGGCATTGGTGTCCTGTACGCCAACGATGCTCACTACACTTCACCCGAACTGTGGCCCGTTCATGAGGCTCTGATCTGCGCGCAGTACAACTCCAAGCTGGATGACATCAAGGGTCGCAAGGTGGACGGCAAGTTCGTCGTTAACAATCCTGACAACCCTGACTGTTACCACCCTCAGTCTCTGTACATCATGGGTGAGGCCGAAGTGCGCAAGTGCCTCGATCATCTCCCGGAGTCAATTGTCAATCAGGCTATCAGCAACTCCGACGCGATCATGGAGCAGTGCCGCTTCGAGTTGCCCAAGCCTGGTCTCTACCTCCCGAAGTTCAAGCTCAAGGAGGATGATGCCACTGACACTAAGCAGCTTCTGATTGACCTCGTGGCCGAGGGGATCACGGAGCGCTACCAGGACGCCACTGACGCTGTCTGGGATGAAGCATGGGAGCGATCTGAGTTTGAGTTGAAGGCCATCATCGAGGCTGGTCTCCATGACTACTTCTTGATTGTCTGGGACTTCATCAACCACGCTATCCGGCATGGTGGCCTTATCGGGCCGGGTCGAGGGTCGGTTGGTGGCTCCATCATCGCGTACGCTCTTGGCATCACCGCTATCGACCCGATCAAGTACGGGTTGCAGTTCGAGCGCTTCTGGAACCCCGGTCGTGCGGACGGACTCCCTGACATCGACATCGACTTCGAGCGGAGTGCTCGTCAGTTCATGATCGAGTACGTCAAGCGCAAGTACGGGCCTGCTCGTGTTCTCCCCGTTGGTAACCACATCTTCATTCGACCGAAATCAGCCATTGACAAGGCGGGCGCTGTGTTGTACGATAAGCCCCCTTACGGACTGATGGTCAAGGTCAAGGAGATCATCGAGTCCACGACCGACGCCGGTCAGGCTCTCGACTGGGACGACATGTGGGACACTCTCCAGGACTGGGCTGACCGTGACGGCACCGATCACCCTCTCGCCTATTGGCAGGAGCAAGAGCCGCAACTGTTTGCTCTAGCCAAGCTCCTTGAAGGTCGCATCTCGACGTACGGTGTTCACGCATCTGCTGTCGTGATCTCTAGTGTGGATCTCGCCGACCACCTTCCTGCACGCATGGCATCGGACGACGAGAAGCGCAAGGTGATCGTCACGCAGGCTGAGATGCATCAGGTCGAGAAGGAGGGCTTCCCTAAGTTTGACTTCTTGGGTCTGCGCAACTTGGACACTCTGATGCTGACCGCTATCATGGGCGGCGACTTCGGTGACCCTGCCGTGCTCGGCCCTAAGGTCGCTGAGATCATCGAGGCCCGTAATCGCGGAGAGTTCGTGGAAGGTCACCCCGAGGCTCGTGAAGCCATGGTCAAGGTGGCTAATCACTTCCGCAACGAGGTCAACTACAACACGCTGGCTGACAGCTACTGGGAGCTTATCGACAATGGACACACCCTTGGGCTATTTCAGGTCGAAGAGGGATTCGCTGCGAAGAGGATTGGCAAGCACATTCGACCGCGAAGTGTTGAAGATCTCGCAGCGATTGTTGCACTCAACCGACCCGGCCCTCTCCGTGGTGGGGTCGTTGATCGCTTCCTGGCTCGCCGCAACGGAGAGGAAGACACCACATACCCTCATCCGATCCTGGAAGGAATCCTCGAACCAACCTACGGAGACTTCCTCTACCAGGAGCAAGTGATTGCGTACTTCCGTGAGATCGGGTACAGCTTGTCTGACGCCGACCACATTCGCAAGATCCTGGGCAAGAAGCTCGGCGAAGAGATGAAGGCTGAGTTCCCGATCTACATGGAGAAGGCGATGCAGCACATGCCCAAGGGGACTGCCGAGAACATCTGGAAGTCCATCGAGGACTTCTCGAAGTACAGCTTCAACAAATCCCACGCGGTTGGGTACGGGCTGATCCTGGCCTGGACGATGTACGCTAAGCGAAGGTGGCCGACTGAGTTCGTGATGGCGTCTATCACTACAGCGCCCAAGAAGGTCGCGGCCTACATCAACGAGGCTCGTCGCATCGGCGTAAGTGTGCTACCGCCCGACATCAACAGGTCTAACATCGTCATCTCCAAGGTGGATAACGACATCTTGTTCGGTCTTCGTGACGTGAAGGGTCTGGGAGACATCCCGGCGCAGTGGTGTCTCGATAACGGCCCCTTCGAGTCGCCCGAAGACTTCTTCAACAAGGCGATCAACGAGTCTCCTGTCGTGATGAAGAAGAACTACCGTGAGGCTCTGATGGCCGCTGGAGCGTTCGACGCATTCGGGTACCGCTTGACCAAGTGCTCGCAGTGCGACGGACGTGGCAAGTACAAGCCCGACCCCGACAAGCGTAGCTATGCAGACTGCGTAGCATGTAGCGCTACAGGCTACGAGCGGACTGACCTACCAACCGCGCAGGCCATCTACGACTTCGAGGAGTTCTTCCTTGGTGTGTCACTGACCGACACGAATGCCGATCTCATCGAGAAGAACATCGAGCGGCTTGAGGCTTGTGCTCCACTGGCGGGAGCTTCGGAAACCGAGAAGACCGAGATCAAGGTGCCTGGAGTCATCACCAAGGTGGAGCCACGCAAGAACAAGGACGATGCCAAGTGGAAGCCTGGTGCCCCATGGGCTAAGGTTACAATACAGTGGAAAGGCGAAGAGGTCACGTTCGCCGCCTTCCCTCAGGAGTACGAGGACTTCAGCTACATGTTGAAGCCACGAGTGCTGGGAGAGTTCACCCTCGAAACGGGGGCTAGGGGCGCAAAGCTCAAGAAAGGGTACAAGCTGACATGAAAGCCAAGCAGAAGACTACACCCACGCAGGACAAGAGGCGCGAGGATCTCGACTTCCTTGCTGCCGACATCACCAAGACATTCGGCCAGAGCACGGCTGTCCGTGGAGGTCTCCAGAAGACCCTCATGTCGATCCCGACTGGTTCGCTCGCACTCGACTACGAGCTAGGGACGGGAGGGTGGCCGCTTGGCTACCTCGTCGGCGTCTTCGGCCCACGGGACATCGGCAAGTCATCGATGGTCGGTTTGAACGCTGCTCGCAACGCTCAGCAACTCGACATGAACGTTGCCTGGATTGCCTACGAGCCTTTCGATGAGAAGTGGGCGCGCAAGAACGGCGTCAAGACTGATGACATGTTGGTGGCCTACCCGACGACTGGCGAGGAAGCCTTCTCGATGCTCCACAAGATCGTCAAGAGCCGCGCTGTCGATTTGGTCATCTTCGACTCTATCGGGGCCGTGATCTCCGAGAAGGAGATGGGCGACGACGGGAAGCCTCGCGTCGGTGGCCAGGCAGGGCTGATCACCTGGGCTGTCAAGACCGCAGCGCCGCTGGCGTGGAAGAATGACGTATGCGTGATCCTGCTCAATCAGGTGCGCGACGACATGCAGTCTCGTATCCCTGGTCTGGTTGCACAGCCGGGTGGTCACGCTCTGGAGCACCACGAGTCGATCATCGTCCAGTTGAAGCGTGGCAAGAACCGCTTCTCCGTGAAGCAGAACGGCACGGACGTGCAGATCGGTCAGGAGATCGTTGCACACATCGTGCGCAACAAGATGACCGAGGGTACGGGTCATAAGGCTCTGTTCGACTACTACTACGCCGAGACAGACGACTACCCCTTCGGGATCGATGCCTTCACGGACATCATCCAGACGGGCAAGCGCACGGGAGTTATCCCGGTCAGGGGGAGCATGTACGATCTCCCGGACGGCACGACAGTCAAGGGGTGGGACAAGGTTGTGGCGCATCTCGAAGCGCGGCCTGACACGGTGGAGATGATTCGTGTCCAGGTGCTTCAGGTGATGCTCGACCGCAACACTCGCACCGTACTCGAAGTCGTACCGGAGGTCGAGGATGCCGCAGCAGCATCGTGACGTTCCCACAGAGGTTAGCCTTGACGCACTAGACGCTTGGATGGAGTTGGCTGAGTGGTGCAACGGGCGCTCTTACATGGAGGACGAGAGGATTGAAGTCGATACCCCCGAGGGTACCGAGACCGCATATTGTGGGGATCGCATTGTCAAGACAGACAATGGGTTCCACGTCGAGAGGAGACAGCATGCCCAAGTATCGTAAGAAGCCCGTCGTGATTGAGGCCGTCAGGTACGAAGGTTGGAACGACATCGAGTGCCTTGCGTTCTGCCCGACCATCATTGACCCTGAAGAGCGTGGCCCTAGCTTGATCATCCCGACTCTCGAAGGCGACATGCGCGTCTCGGTCGGCGACTACATCATCAAGGGTATCCAGGGTGAGTTCTATCCCTGCAAGCCGGATATCTTCGAGGCCACGTACGAATTGGTTGAAGAGGAGCCGAAGCCATACCTGCGAGCGTACCAGGAGCACTGGTCTGACGAGGAGAACGAGCGTCTCATCACCCCCGAGGAGCGAGAAACCTGGAAGCTCAACGCGAGTGATACGCTGCATCCGTCGCGCCGACGCACCTTCGAGCAACTCCTCGCGCAGGAGCGGGGCATGACCCAGGAGGAATATCGCGCTTCCAAGGAGGCTCGGACTGGTGGCTGAGCACGATGTTGAGGCTGTGTGGCAGAAGTTCTGGTTGCCTATCTTGAAGGCAAGGGATCTACCTGCCACGGATCGATTCGCCCGCGTGGCAGATCGAGACTTCGATGGTGTCAGCCTCGACCAGATCAAGCGCGAGCTTTACGACTTCCGTACCATGATGGAGGGTATCCCCGGTTTGTACGACGAGATCACGGGTGGACAGATCACTAAGCCCAATACCGAGATGCGACATGTGTTGAACGCATACGCGGAGCATGTCGAGAGGTTGGTCGAAGAGGCCGTCCAGGAGCAACGAGAGATCCAGCAGGAGGATGCGAATGACAGTGCGTGGCAACGAGGGTATGACACGGGATACGAAGAAGGACGAGACCTGGGTCGAGACGAGGGAAACTCCCTCGCCAAGAGCGATCTCCGCGACTACCTGGATGGATTCTGATGGCTGAGTCGCGCCTCTACATCGGCTCCATCGAAGACGTGCTCTACTCAGGCGAGTATGACCAGGGCGATCTGGTTCAGGTTGCGTACGATGAGTTGTCCGACCTGGTGGAGCAAGCTAAGGAGTTCCGCAAGATCGCCCACGGCAACAGTGCCCCTCGTGTCGATCAGTACGTCGAGGGTAAGACCAATCGACCCTTGCATCCCGCGCTTGGTGGCGAGTCTCCCTACTCCCAGTTCCTTCCCCTTGGCTAAGAGAGGATCAACCAAATGGCTCAGCGTCCGGCAGGAGGACGAGATCGCTCGCCGATTCGCAGGCAAGCGCTCGCTGTCTAGTGGCGGGAGCGTAACCGATCAAGGTGATGTGCGCACCGCCAAGCTCTTGATCGAGTGCAAGCATCGGGGCACGTTCGACAAGCCAGCCCGCTCGGTCTCGATCAAGCTGGACGACTTCGAGAAGATCGCAGACGAGGCGTGGAGTGAGGGTCGCCAGCCTGTTATGGCTCTCAGGATCTATTGCCCGGATTCAGTGCTGTCCGATGAGGATGGTAACGTAGACATCATAGCCCGATTAATAGATGACGACAGGAGAGGTCGGTACGCCGAGTAATGGTTAAGCTCAGTAACAAGTTCGCCAAGCACATGGCACGGAATGAGATTCTCGTTCCTTACCTGAACAACTGGTTCGCCAACGGCGAGATGCCGGACGAGATCCCGTTCACAGTTCACCCGAACAAGGAAGACGACAACGCCTTCCATCCATCGGGTGCGCTCAAGTGTGCTCGCGAGCTTTGGATCGAGCGCCAGGGAGATCACGAGTACGCTAAGCACGATGCTACCTCCCAGAAGAACTTCATGATCGGTCACATGTACCATGGTCTGATCCAGTTCATCATGGTCGAGGAGCTTGGGTTCAGCAAGTGGAGCGAGGTCGAGCGAGAGTACGACTACGGCTGGGATAAGGAGGGCAACTGCTTCGATGACAGTCTGGTGACCCACAAGGGCAACTCTTACCGCATCCGGGGTTTCGCTGACTTCTCTCGATGTCGCCTACCCGGAAAGGGAGAGTACCTGGTTGACATCAAGACAATGATGTCGCGCATCTACGCGCAGGACTTTGTCGGCTCGGCCAATCAGCCCAAGTACGAGGCCCAGGTCAAGCTCTACATGGACTTGGAAGACATCAACCAGGCGATCATCTTGTGCGTCGAGAAGGATGGCCCGCATCGTTTCAAGGAGCACGTCGTTGCGGCAGATCATGATTTCTGTGAGGACATCTACGACAAGTGGGAGTACGTCGTGGACTGTGAAGTAGAGGGTGTCGTGCCGGACTGCACTTGCGACCATTCGGTCGAGTGTCCTGCGAAGGGATTCGATCCCGTTGGCCGCACCTAAGCGTACGCCTGAAGAGACACGCCGAGCAGCACGCGACAAGAGGCTCCGGGATCAGTTCGATATCACAGCGGATGAGTGGGATGTCATCCTGGCGTTCCAGGGCGGGGTTTGCGCTCACTGCAAAGAGAAGAACACCAAGTACGGCAAGAACAAGGGGCAGCCGAAGCCATTGCACACAGACCACGATCACGGGTCGGGGCTGACGCGCGGCATCTTGTGCGCTGGATGTAATCGTCGCATTCCAACATGGATGACCATCGAGTGGCTTGAGAAGACTCTAGCCTATTTGAGGAATCCGCCGACCACGGCGGCTCTTGGCGAGGAGCGTTACGGTCGCAAAGGCCGGGTCACCAACAAGCGTCCGTTGCGACGTAAGAAGCGCGTTGTCAAGCGCGGCACCAAGAAGAACTAAAGTCTACGTCCCTTTCGTGTCGATAGAGAGGGGGTAATGATTGAACCAACACAGAAGCACCGCATCCTACGGGAGGTTATTCGCAACTACACAACGTTTGAGGCATTGTGTAGGCAGCAGCCAATGGAGGGCGGTCTACGCACCGGCGACTGGGAGATCAAGCACAAGGGGCTAACAATCAACTTCCTTGACCTCCAGTCCTGTCTCAAGAAACTCAGCAAACGCAAGAAAGAGGCCGTTTACTGGAACGTAATTGTAGACCAGAAGCAGAAGGATGTTGCCGAACGTATGGGCATCACGACCGTGTCGGTCGGCCAATACGTCGAGCAGGCAATGCTTCAGGTCGCCAAAGACTTATGGCCAGAAGAGGAAGCGAACTAGATATGGGTGGTTGGAAGAGGCGTCCCTCGTATAACAAGCATGATCGGATCGAGTACGAAGAGGGCAAGGATTACACTGCCCGCGAGATGGAGCAGATCGCTGATCAGTTCCTCCGTGACGAAGCGCGGTCGGTAGTCGAGGAAACCGGCAAGGAGCGAGGCATCGGTGGAGACAACCCCATCTTGTTCGCCGAGCATTTGTATCAGCGCCAGAAGCGTGAGATCCTGAACGAGAACGGCGTACCTGAGCCGGGCCTGGTGAGCGGCATGTACTACCGTGCTCATCCTGAAGGTCGTAAGATCAACTCAGAGGAGCAGAGGAGGAAGCATGGCGCGTCCTACTTCCGCTGAGCACAAAGAACTGATGGGTGTCCTGGAGCGCATTGCCAAGGCTCTAGAGTCTCTAGCGTTTCCGCTTTACTCAGTCACGTTCGACACGGTGAAAGACGTGGCAGAGCCAGTGTGGCCACCCAGGCAGCCCCCTTACTACGTGGGTGATCCTCTACCTGGATCTCCTTTCGATTATCACACAGGCGATCCGTTGCCTCGGCAGCGGCCAGAGAACATTTGCTAGATGGCTAAGTTCAGCGAAGGAGGCAGGCAGGCTAACGTACCCGTAGTACCGGGTGCCGCTGCGTCTGGATTCGAGATCGTGGCCGCGCGCTGCAAGGTGTGTCAGTCTCCTCACCGTAGAGAGATCGATCACGCCATCGCAATGGGATGGCAACAGGCAGCAGTCAAGCGACACTTCAATGGCATCTACGGGAAAGAGTTCTTCACTGCCAACAACATCTCCCTTCACGCCGCCAAGCACATGACCCTTCGGGACAAGGCTGTAAGGGCTATCTACGAGGAGAATGCGCGCAGGCAAGGTGCTGACATAGCCATCGCGTCGGAGAACATTAGAACGAAGCGTGCGGCCGTAGAGCAGGTAGTGAACGACGCCCTGGAGAAGATGCAGGCGGGTCAGATCACTTCAGAGGTCAAGGATCTTCTCCAAGCCGTCCAGATCCTGGAGAAGATGGATGCCGAGCAAGCTGGCGCTCAGGTGGCAGAGTTGGAGAGACAGTTCCGTGCCTTCATGGCTGCGGTCAAAGAGGTTGTCCCTGAAGATCAGTGGGTGACTGTGTACGACACATACGAGATACTACTTGGCACTCCCAAACCGGCACAGATCGAAGAAGCCGTGGATGTCGAGGCAGAAGAGGAAGAGGAGAGTGAGTAATGGATACAGCAGACTTGTACGACTGGGAAGTGAAAGAGGTCAGCGTCATCTGGAAGAGCCTGATGGATCGCTTCTCACGCAAGCCCAACAACAAGAGGAACCTTCAGGAGTTGGCCACTGTGGCACACGCTGAGTTCCTACAGGCGGGCTTCATCGTCAATGTCGTTTGGGAGAATGCACTCATGGTTGACCCTAACACCATGGAGTCTTTCCCGATTGCTATTGAGGTCATGGGCCGAGCGCCTGGTGCCCGAGGAGCAGACCACGAGACGGATGGATTCGACCACGAGCGCAAGCGTCACGAAGTGCTGGCAGCGAACATCCGCAACGAGAGATTCTATGGAGAGAAAGAAACCAACCGAGGGTAGGCACCCATTCGGGGCCTACACTTACAAGTGCGTGAACGATGACTGTGGTATGACTACCGCAGCGGGTGCCCCTGTCTGGGAATGCCCTAACTGTGCCAGCAAGCTCGTTCTCATGGACGGCCCGAAGGCATTCGTTGAGCAGGATGTTGACAAGCAGATGGACGACATCATGTCTGGATTCAACCGACTACTGGAGCGCAATGGGCGCTCTAAGTAGCTTCGACCTAAGTGGCGAACTCAAGCGCGGCCTCAAGGGTAGCGCTTCGGGCATTGTGGAGTTTGCCGAGTCGAGTGACTACTGCGGCAAGCCTCTCTACCCTCTTCAGCGAGTTCTCCTCAAGCTGATCTTCCTCGAAGAGATGGAGGGTTGGGAAGAGGATCTCCTGACCTGGATGATCAATGGCGGACGCAATGGCGAGATCACTTTGTCCAAAGACATCAGAGAGCGTCGGGACTGGTGTAGGGCGCAGGGGTACGACCACTTTGGTCAGGTCGATCTCGTGGGAGGGCGACGATCATCTAAGGGATACATCACGGCTCTGGCTGGTGGCTACAAGCTCTTCCGTGTTCAGGAGATCCCAGATCCGGGTGCGTTCTACGGGATGGACGTAGACAAGCAGATCGAGTTCTCATGCATGGCTGCCGCATTCGAGCAGGCCAAGACTCGACAGTTCGCCGACTTCTACTCCGTCATCACGCGCTGCAAGGCTCTAGAGCCGTACATCTCCAAGCGACAGGAGGAGATGATCACGATCAGGTGTCAGACTGATATCGACAACATCGCGAACATGCAGGCGCAGGGGATCAAGGTTGCCCGAGACTTCGCCAAGCTCCGGGTCATCCCGTTGGCCGCGAACGCTGACACCCTCCGAGGCTCTGCTTCCATCGTCATCGTGTTTGACGAGATGGCATTCATGATGCCCGGCGAGTCGCGTTCGTCCGCACACCAGGTGTATACGGCTGCCGAGCCGTCTCTGGCTCAGTTCGGCTATCACGCTCTCGTCTTTGCCAACTCGTCACCGTACACCAAGATCGGTATGTTCTACGAGTTGGTCGAGCAGGCGCTGCGGCCCATCAGTGCGGGCACAGACGATACAGAAGTCTTCCCCATGCGCTTCGCTTTCAAGTTCCCGTCGTGGGCGTTGTACGACAAGTGGTGGCTCGATCCTGAGCAGCGCTACACCAACGCGATTATGGTCTCTCCGAACTGGAAGGATCAGCTTGACAAGGATGTCGAGTCTAGCCGCCTTGATAAGATCAGCCTGGGCAAGCGCCAGCAGGAGCAGTTGAAGGAGAAGGCTCAGCCCGACACCTACAAGGTCGAGTATCGAGCCAACTGGGCAGAGGTTCTCGATGCTTACCTGCGACCAGAGAAGGTGGATCAAGCCTTCAGTGGTATCTTGCCTAACGGCAAGTTCCATGGGACAACCAACGGTGGATCATACGTCTACGACTACGCAGCGCATTGTGACCCTTCGAGCACGACCGCAGGCTTCGGCTACGCCATGGCTCATGTCGAAGAGTTCCCGGACGAGACTGGATTCTGGCCAGATGGTCTGGCTCGTCATGTTGTCTTCGACCGCGTGATGAGATGGAACCCCGCGAGCTTCCCAGGTGGGGTCATCAACTACATCCAGGTGCGGAAGGATCTCGCGCATCAGATCGATCTCTACCGGCCAGGCATGGTCACGTTCGACCAGTACAACTCTGCCGGTCTGATGCAGGAGCTACGTGAGGACATTCGTAGCATGGGCATCTATGAGACTCGTATCGCAGAGGTCACAGCAACACAGGCGGTCAACTGGAATCGCTGGGAAGCGTTCAAGACAGCGCTCTACCTAGACCTGGTTCACATCCCGCCTGACTGCTACTTCGATGACTTTGATCACTCCGAGTACGCATCGATGGAGTTGAAGTTCCTTCAGGAGATCCAGACTGGTCAGACCAAGAGGGTAGACAAGCAGACCCTCGGCCCCATCCAGACCAAGGACATTGCGGACTGCATTGCTGAAGTCACCTACAAGTTCCTGTCATCTTACCTCGGAGATCTCATGCAGAAGAACTTCGGGCGGGCCAAGCTCATGGGCGGATCAGAGGGTGGATACCAGATCGGTGGACGTGCGCCAGGTGGCCCAGACCCCAACGCTTCAGCCTCAAAGGGTGGCGGGCGTTTCGGAGAGTTCTATGGCAGGAGCGGATCTAACAATCCTTCGATCACCCGAGGCATTCGAGATCGTGGCCGTCGCTAGATTCAAGCCACTCTCTGCCTCCTAATGCATAGATGTACACCGAGACCGCACCCATCAATTTCCGTGCTGGCCTGCATAATGGGTCGCTGGGAGCTATCAGGCATCACATGCAGCCCGGCCACATTCAGATCAACGGGCTAGACCCGCACAATGATGAACACTACGACGAGATCTTGAAGGGTACTCGTCCTGGTGTCCCCGTGCAGTGGTCTGCCGAGACGGGTGGTGGTGATCAGATGGACAGGGATGCTCTGCACGTAGCTCGCGGGATTGCTGAAGTAGGCACGAATCCCTACAGGGGAGCACCAGGTCAGCCTGACCCCGTCCTTCCGCCTGAGAGGTACAACCAGGCTGCGAATCACTTGCGCCGGGAGTATCTGAGTATTCCAGAAGAGACCGGGCAACAGGTCGCTGCGCATTGGGGCAACAAAGCCAGTGAGTCCGTCCATGTAAGGGGTGAGATGACTACCGCTGTTCAATCAAACTGGCGCGTTGTATCCCTGGGCGAGCTTCAGCAGCCAGGAGGCGTTGGCGCAACGCAACCGTACAACCCCGTCGTTGACGGCCCCAACCCGGACATGCCGCCGAGCGTTGACAATGCTAACAACAGCCCCGAGCAGGAGGTCGCTCTTCAGACGTGGGTCAATACGGCCATTGACGGCCTGAACCGTGGCCAGTCGCCCGAGCAGGTTGTGGCACAGCTTGCGCATGATGGCTGTCCCAACCCCGAGGAAGTCCTTCAGCGCGCACAGGCGCAGCCGAATGAGCCTCCGGTAACTGACCAGCTTGGTCAAGATCCCTTTGAGACACCCCCGCCCGATGATCCGAGCGCTACTGGCGAGATGCAGGGGCTATCGCAGCAGCCTCCCGTCATGGCAAAGCGCGTCCGAATTGCTGGAACCAGCATGGAGGGCGTCGAGCTAAGCCGCTGGGAGGGCTTGTGGGGCGAAACTACGGTCAAGGTGGCACTTGATGAGGGTGGTACCCTCGACGTGGCTCCTGAGGCCATTGAGAGCCTTACAGGGGCATCTCCGCAGCATCCTGTGACCGAGATTCAGACTTTCATCGACTCTATCCCCGAAGTTCAGCCCACACGTCCCTCGATTGAGGCACGTTTGGCCAATCTGGAGCTAGTCCGTCGTGCAGTTCGCGCGAACATCTCCAAGGTGGGCTTCCACGACCAAGTCAAGCTCGAAGGCTTCGATTCGGACGCTCAGGTTGAGCAGATCGCACTCAAGGCAGCACTGGCGTCAGTGGGCAACCCTGATGACACCAAGTACCTGGCTAGCCTCACGAGCTATGCATTCAACAAGCTGGAGCAGGCCGAGCCGCAGATCTTCCCGTACAACGGAAACATCGTTGAGGCTGCCACGATCTGGGTGACCGAGTCCCCGTACACCAAGACCGCTGACGATGACGACTTCCGCTTCGCAGCAGCGCACTACGCTACCCAGATTGGCTTGAGTGGCGGACAGATCAACGAGTTCCTTTCGGTAGCAGACGAGCATCGTCTCGTCCACACTGAAGAGTTCACCGCTGAAGACACCACAGACAACGAAGGCCCGGCAGAGGCCCTCTTCCTCTAGGAGAATCATGACGAACATCGATCTATTCCAGGTGCTAGCCACCGAGGACGCAGAGGAGCAGGAGCGCATCGCTGGCTCTCGTGCTGTCATCGCAGTTCAGGCTCGCGCTAAGACTCGCTTCTCGAACTTCATCGCTAAGGCGACTACGCCTGATGAGGTTGAAGCACGCATCGGTCTCATCGAGACCAACCTTCGCACCATCGCTTCCGAAGTGTGCGAGGAGTACGGCTTCGAAGACGCCGACAGGCTCTTCCTAGCCAGCACGGTTGCCCTTGGCGGCGGACATGCTAGCGACTGCGGTTGCGGCTTCTGTGAGAACAAGGGCAATCTCCCTGGTTCCAAGAAGGACACTGGCCCACTGCCTGATGTCGATGACGACAATCCTGACAACGACACGGGTGACGAGGACGAGAAGTTTGTCGAGTCTCGTGTAGCTTGTGCTTGTGGGTGCGGCGGCAAGTGCGCTGGCAAGTGCGAGTGCGGAGATGATGGTTGCTCATGCAGCACCAAGTCATCCAAGACAGCAGCCGGTGTTGAAACTGGTGACTCGTATCAGCAGAAGAGTGTCAGCCTTCCTAGCGCGGACGCTTCGGGCCTGGGTGGCCCCAACGAGCCTGCGATTGACAAGGGCACCGCTGGTGGTCTCTCGGCAATCGACGTGGATTCGGTGAGGAACAAGCTGGTGAATCAAGATGTCACCGACAAGGCAAAGTATGACGCCGCTGACTTCGATCCGAGCAGCCCTCTGCGGAAGACCGTAGACGCTGACCAGGCGACACAGCCCGAGTTCAATGAGTCTCAGAGCACCAAGACGTTCGGAGATCAGAAGAACCAGGCCGATCCGGTTACGAGTAGCGCACTCGATAACTGGCTGGTCGTAACCTAGAGACGTGGGTGGGAAGAGTCCGTCTCGTAGGAAACGGGACGCTCTTACTCCCAACTACTGCGAGATTCCAAGATGTGCTTACGCCAAGATCTTCCAGCGACATCGAATTGTGCCGGGTCGCGACGGTGGTAAGTACAAGCTCGGAAATGTCATCGCGCTATGCCCCAACCACCACGCTGAAGCTGACCGAGGTTGGATTCCGACTGAAGAACTTCAAGAGATCGTCCGATTAAGGATAGAACGTGGCGTCCAAACGAACAGCAACCAAGGAATTACAGCAGGAGCTAGCGAACCTGAGGTCGGCGGGGATCACCCTTCCGAAGAATCCTCATCGCGCTCTGGAGTCGGCTCGCCAGATGCAGAAGATGGCATCGGAGCGGGGAAGTCTGACGAAGGATGTCAAGGGTCTTGACGCTCTAGCCAACTACGGCTCGCGTCAGAGCGGGCAAAGCGCTGAAGTTCAGTCCATCATGAAGAACAACGCGGCACTGATGGGTGCCATGGGCAAGCAGCGCAACATCTCTTCGATGCGAAGGCTTGGCTCGTCTCAGGACGTGGCTATCGCTATCCCGCGCTTCTATGATCCCCTTGAGTATTGGGATCTCTCTGGTCTGCCGTGGAACATGGCCGACGAGGGTCACCGCCACAAGCTGCATAAGTGGCTGCGGTTGTACTACGCTACCCATCGCCTTGTGCCGATCCTGATTGACATCTTCACGAGGTTCCCTCTCGTCGGGATGCACTTCTACTCGAAGGACAAGAAGATCACGGAGTTCTATGAGGATCTCTTCCTCAACGAACTGAAGTACGAAGACTTCCTGGTCAACTTGGGTCGCGAGTATTGGACGGTCGGCGAGGCGTTCCCGCTTGGATCGTTCAACGAGTCGCTGGGGGTGTGGGAGAGGGAAGAGCTTCTCAATCCTGAGGACATCATCATTGAGAACTTCCCGCTCCTGGGCACGTCTCAGATGAAGGTCGTTCCGCCCGAGTACATGAAGAGGCTGGCAAGCACCAAGTCGCCGCCCGACATGTACAAGCAGCTTGAACTGAACTTCCCCGACCTCATCCCGTACCTACGTCGTGGCGAGCCGTTCCCCGTATCGAACGTTCTGCTCAAGCAGGTAGCGTTCAAGATCACTGACTGGGACGATCACGGTACTCCGATCATGCTTCGTGGTCTACGCACGCTCCTCCACGAGGAGAAGCTGTTGGCATCACAGGACGCTATCGCTGAGCGCTTGTACTCGCCTCTCATCCTGGCCAAGCTGGGTATCAACAACGTCGGAGAAGGTAGCGCCTCGGAAGGCCCGTGGATTCCTGGGCCGGATCAGCTTGAGGCATTCCGCGACGACATGGATCTCGCACTATCGTCAGACTTCCGCCTCATGGTCTACCACTACGCTCTGGAGATCGAGAATGTCTTCGGGCGCGAGCAGGTACCTGACCTAGGCAACGACTTCGACCGCATCGACCGATGGCTGATGCAGATCTTCGGACTCCAGAACATCCTCGGATCGGGATCGGATGGCGCACCCTACGCGACATCTGCCTTGAACGCCGAGTTCATGAACCAGATCCTCTCGACCTTCCAGAAGTACATGAAGAAGCACGCTGGCGAGCGCATGGAGGTTGTCGCTGAGGCTCAGGAACACTACGACTACGAGAAGCGTGGTCAGACCCGCGTGCCGATCATGGAAGAGGTTGTCGAGTGGGACGAAGAGGGCAACCCCCACATTGTGGAGAAGCACAAGCTGCTCACTCCCGAGCTTGAGTTCGAATCACTGGACGTGCGCGACGAAGCCACAGAGCGCCAGTTCCTACAGTCACTCCGTGCAATGGGTGTACCGATCTCGGACGAGCGCCTCATGGTGGGCGTTTCGTTCGAGTTCAAGGACTCACTGGACGAGATGCAGGAAGAGATGATCCAGAAGACGGTTGCTCAGCAGATGGCCAAGCTCCAGACCTACAAGATCCTTCGCTCGCAGGGCTTGTCCATCCCGCCCGACCTTCAGGCAGAGATCGAGGGTGGCGGATCGCCCACTCCTCCTGGTGGTGCTCCTGGTGGTGACCCGATGGGTGGCATGGGCGGCGGTGGCTCTGTTGACGTTGGCGCTCCTCCTCCGGGTGGCGGTGGCGGCGGTACGATCATGCCTCCCGCACCCCCGGATCTCGGCCCTGGTGGCATGGGTGGTACCGTTCCTGGTGGTGGCCCGCCCCCGACAGCACCACTGCCTGGTGGGCCAGCAGGTACAATTCCACAAGTGAGCAATGAACGCCGACCTGGCATGCCAACCGCAGCTAAGTTGCTGCTCAAGTCAGCGGGAGTTGCCTCAGAAGAGTTCGAGGAGTTTGCTAACGAAATGGACAGCGTATCGGATGCAGAGATCGATCAGCACATCGCAGCCCTACAGGTTGAGGTCAATGAGATCGAGTTCCGCAAGAAGATGCGAAAGACAGCCCGCGAGCATCGAGAGACTCGCGTGTTCGAGACGGAGGATGTTGAGATGGATCTGAAGCTAAGTTCAACCGAGAAGAAGGTAATCGACCGCGTGCCGCCTAAGGTACGTCGTGACGTGATTGAGCGTGGCTAGCTCTCCGCTCGACAACCATCTGTCTTACATCTACGGACAGATCGTTGCAAACAAGACCAATGTCGAGATCGTTGCCGCTCTAGCCGAGCAGGGCATCGAGACATCTGAGGCGTCCATTCGGCGCTGCATCGAGCGCAACGACACTCTGGCGGATGCCGCTGAGAAGCGTCGTCTGAACCAGGAGATCGACAACCGTGCAGACGCGGTGGGAGTCGAAGACAAGGGCGACGAGATCATCGTTACGCTGCCCGTGGACAAGCCCGTCGAGAAGCTCGTCATCGAGGACATCCTGGAGCGCCGTAACCTCAACCCGGCTCACTGGGAAGTCAAGACGATCCTCGACAACCAGTGGCAGGCCAATGCTGGTGGTGGTGAGAAGATCACGCTTCACCAGTTCAAGATCTTCCTTCACAAGAAGACTCCGGTCGAGGTTGTCTATCCATTCATTCCGCCGATGGTCTCCATCGCGCGGCCCAAGAAGGAGCTACGTCCCGAGGGTGTTCGACTGGGGGTCATTCCGACTGACCCGCAGACTCCGTTCCAGTTGGAGCCTGCCGTCGAGGTCTTCCAGCAGTGGCTAGCTCACAACCGTCCTGACTTCGGGATCTGGGGCGGCGACATCCTAGACAACGGATACATCTCCCGCCACCGTGACGACCCGGCATGGAACGCCACTGTGCAGCAGTGTGTCCAGTCGGCAGGAGTTCTTCTCCTCGACACGGTGAACGCAAGTCCTGAGACTGAGTGGTCACTCATCAAGGGTAACCACGATGACCGCATCCGCAACGAGCAGCTTGAGCGCAACGAGCGCCTGTACGGCGTCACCCAGGCCCAGTGGCCGGGCGAGGAGGAGCCTGAGTGGGTCTACTCGCTCAACCACCTTCTCAGGCTCAAGGAGCTAGGGATCGAGTACATCGAGCCGAAGGGAACCTACGAGTTCCAGTTCGTCCCGATCACCGACACGCTGGCAGCACGTCACGGTCACAAGACGGTTGCCGGTGGAGCACTCAAGACCGCTATTGAGCTTGGGCACTCCGTTGTCCTCGGTCACACTCACAGGCAGTCGGTTGCACGCAAGACACTGTGGAACGCCATCCTCAACAAGTGGGATGTCGTTACTGCCATCGAAGCTGGCTGCCTATGCCAGATCGAGGGTGGACTTGGATACGCCAACGGGGGCAACCCTGACTGGCAGCCCGGCTTCGCTACGGTCACTGTATGGCCTGACGGAGGTTTCTCATTCGATCTGGCAACGTACGAGCAGGATGGTATCCTGCGCTGGCGCGACCAGAAGTTCACTGTCTAGTCAAGGAGGCCATGATGGCTGAAACCAAGAAGACGACCAAGGCCCCCGTCAAGCGGAAGCCGCGTCCGATCAAGGCAGTGCAGTTCACCGTCTGGTCGGCAAGTGGTGGCCTTGTGCCCGAGAATGCTGTCAAGGAGATCGAGGATGCTATCCAGCGCTCGACGCTGGCGCTCTTCAATGACGGTGTTCGCCTGCTAACGCAGACCAGTCGAGTCTAGCTGCCTCCCCCTAGGGGTGGTAGACTTAGACCATGACAGTCGAGAAAACAGTTGCGGCTCGCAAGGTTACCAAGCCTGCGACAGACGCAACACCGCCCAAGCCCAGGCCACGCGCTGCGGCAAAGAAGGCCGTTAAGCAGACCGAGCTATCGGTCAGCTACTCCATAGGTACGAAGGTGAACATCGGTAACTACGAGTCAGTGGATGTTCACATGTCTCGGTCGGAGAAGTTCGACACGACCGACATGACAGCCCCTGAAATTGACAAGCTCTGGCACGAAAGGTACCAGGAGCTACACAACGAACTGGGAGATCTCGTGATCAGTGAGAAGGAAGAGATCCTCGGAGGAGGAGACTGATGATCATCGGATTCGGAGGAGCGCTGAGTGCCGGGAAAGATACGGCGGGCAAGCGCTTCGCAAACATGGTGGACATGCCATCGCAGCAGATCAGCTTCGCCCACAAACTCAAGGCTTCTGTCGCGGCGCTGTTCGACGTGGACATGGAGAACTTCGACGCCTGGAAGAATGACCCCGACGCTCTAGTGCATCTCTCGGTCGGTCGGACACATGGCAATATCAGCGGCTACGAGTACGATGAGCCGAACGTCATCAGGGAGTTCACTTTCCGCGAGGTACTACAGAGGTATGGCACCGAGTCGCACCGCGACGTGTTCAGTCAGAACTTCTGGGTCGAGCAGGCTCTGGGTGGTGCCACAGATCCCGACACACTCTACTACGTGACTGATGTCCGATTCGACAACGAGGTCGAGGGAGTCAAGTCTCGTGGTGGTCAGGTCATCCAGGTGCTTACGGGCAATGAGCCTGAGATCGTGGAGCGTCTGGTTCTTGGACGCGATCAGACCGATTTGCTTCCTGCTCTCCCGGATCGTTACGGGTACTTCAACTTCGCGACCGGCATGGAGGTTCATCCGTCCGAAGTGCCGCCGAAGGGGTTCACGCATACGATCATGAACGACGTGCGGGATGACAACTTCGAGTTTCTGGATCGCCAGCTTCGATTCATCGCAGCGGAATTGTTCATTCCTCTCAAGTGGGAGATGACGGTATGATCACCTACAACCGCGAGCGTGTGACGCTCCAGGCGGGGTCTCCGTCGATCAACACGATTGGTGTCAGCCTGGGGCGTATCGTTCGCTTCTGTGGGCATACGCAGCGGTACTACACGGTGCTGTGTCACTCACTGGCAGTGTCTGACATCATGCCCTCCGAGATCGCGATCTACGGACTCATGCATGATGCTCAGGAGTGCCTGGTATCGGACGTGCCGACTCCCTTCAAGACTCAGGTCGCACGCAACCGCGAGGCTGTCCTCTTGCGCAACATCTATCTGGCCAACGGACTGCCTTGGCCGATCCCGGACGACATCCAGGAGCAGATCGATGAGGCAGACCACAAGACTCTCATCGCCGAAGCTCACATTCTCAAGCACCCTGGTGCTGAGACCCAGTGGGGCGACACTTACGACGAGGCCGCTGGTGTGGCTACTCGCAAGTACCTCAAGCACGCCAAGGGATTTCTCGACCCACTCAAGTCAGGCCCGTACTTCGAGCGCAGGTTCAAGAAGCTCGTCCACGCATCAGGACTCGATATCGAGACATGGGTGTAGATGACGAGTTCGCGTGTGTCGATTGTCCTCTTCTGGACAAGCCCTACGTCGTAGGGTACGGTAACCCGTGGGCACCCTTCTGGGTCGTTGGCACGGCACCCGGCAAGTACGAGTCTGAGTCGGGCGTAGCGTTCTCTGGCGAGCACGGACTCCTGGTCAGGAACCTCTTGGAGGATATCGGCCTGGATATGGATGACATCTACTTCACCAATGTTCTCAAGCGTCGTCCGACTGATGTCGCCTCTGGCAATCGAAAGCCATCAGCTTACGAATGCTGGAGATGCGGTATGCACTTGGAGCATGAGATCACGAGTGGAGACCCTCGTGTTATTCTAACTCTGGGATCTGTTCCCTTCAAGTTCGTCACCGGCATGTCGTTCAAGATTGATGATGTTAGAGGGCTTCCCATGTACGTGCTGAGGTTCGGCACAACGTTGCGCGTTACGCCCACATTCGACCCCGCCTACGTTAGCCGCAAGGGTGGACTGGTGTCTACTACGGGCCACGAATGGGTGCTCGACCTTCAAGAGTTTGCTCGAATCGTCCGAATAGGTAAGCATGGATAAAGACTCAGTGGAGCAGCGGATCGAGGCTGCGCGTGTTGAAGGCCAACGAGCGAAGGATAACGCTGAGTTCATCGCGTCCCTGAAGCCTGGAGATTCGACGGTCAAGTACATCCACAATCCCGAAGCGTTCGCTCTGCGCAGCAAGTTCACGGGCATGGCCGAACGAGGGGAGATGGATGTGACCGGATGTACTCATCCATTGGCCTACATCGAGCAATACATCGATGATGACCCTCTCATGAAACGAGCAGGGAGACCCGTCAACTTGTTCGAGTGTGGCGTATGCCGCACACCCGTCTGGTTCTGCGATCCATGGGGGAGGCCCCTGAGCGATGACTGATTTCGGCATCATGAACATGGAGGACATCGAGGAGTACGTTAACCCCGACGCGCCTCAGGCATTCAACGACATCGCTTCTGGTATGGCCTTCATGGACGAGCAGGCCGCTGCCGCTATGACCGAGCTTGAAGCTGAAGCTCGCAAGCGCATGGCGCTCGATAGCGACCCCAAGGATCAGAACTACTACCTGAGGATGGACAAGAAGACCGTTGTCAGGACTGACAAGGAGTATGCGGCGTGCCAGGTGGCTGGGATTCCGATGAAGGTCATCCCGTATAGTGCCGCAGTTCAGGCACTTAAAGAGCAGGAAGCACGCGAGCGCCAGTGGGTCAAGGTCAAGGCCAAGAAGAAGAATGCGAAGAAGGCGAGGAAGCGCAACCGATGATGAGAGACGAGAAGAGGGAATCGTATGACGGCACGATCATTGTCGATGCCACGTACGAGTTCTACCTGAGGGGTCGAGACGATCCTATCCAGGTGCCAGCCACGTTTCAGTTCAACGCCGACATGCTCGACGCTGGCGAAGAGCTTTCGGACTTCCAGAGCATTTGCGTCAACACGGTGCTGGCTCTGATGGACAACAAGGCTGCTCATCGCATGGTCTTCTCTGATCGGATGTTCAACAAGATTGTCATCGTGACCGATGATGTACAAGCAGTTTCCGTTCTCGCTCCGAGCGAGAGCACCATTCAACGAGCGATAGAAACAGGTGATAGCAGTGAGCATTGACGAGACAACCATTCTGGCATCAGACCTTGAGGACGCGCGCTTCGTTCTCGAAGCATGCCTGACGTACTTCCAGGCCAGAGATATGGAGGTTTCGCAGTTGAACTTCACAGCTACCCGAAACTCTCCCCTGACCCTTGAGGTAGCCCGTGTCAAGAAGCGCCTCGATGGCGTCTTCGGTGACTACCTCCTACGACAGCATGAGAGCGATTCTGCGCTCTACGACGACGAGGATGACCTAGATGCCCAGGATGACCTCGATGAGGCTGAGGATGGCTCTGAGGAGCTTACAGAGGCACCTGAGGAGGTACTGGTGGATGCAATTCTCCCAGACTCCGCATTCGGCGAGCCGAAGGTGAAGCGACAGTCAGGACGCAGGCTGACCGCATCCGAGGCGGCAGGGGATGCATGAGCGACCTCTGGAACATCGACTACTTCAACCCGCCGACGCCTGACATCAAGGCACCTAGCCCCAAGATCAAGGCACCGAGGCTCATCCCCGAGCAGGATGACTTGTTCCAGGTTCAGCGCAACTCCCTCAAGGTCTTGAACGACCTTCAGGATCTAGAGCGCGAGCTTGGCCCCAAGATGGCACCCAAGATGAGGGCAGTCCTCAAGGATGCGGAGAACACCTACCGCGTCATCCGTTCCTACCTGGAGAAGTACGCGACATGATGTACGAATGGAAGAACAAGGAGGGTGAAGTGGTCGAGCACGATCACTGGAGCGTCCCTCCGTCTTTGCCCGGCAAGTGGACTAGAGTCTACTCGTTCGGAACTGGACGTGTCGAGGGCGCTGGTGGGTCTCCATCTCGTGTATCCATGAAGACCGATGAGAAGCCACCGGCTCAGACGGTCTACATCAACGAGTCGAATCTGAAGGTGTTTGATGCAGGCTGACGAGCAAGAAGCCACTCCGAGGACGTGTTCCATCTGCGGCGAGCCAATGAAGCTCCTCAAGCAGGCGACCAATCTTACCATGGCCCCTATCTACGTGTGTGATACAGTTAAGGGCAAAGCAAAGATGCCCTGTGATGGAAACCTCTACAAGCACTCCCTCAACACCTGAGTTCAAGAAGTGCCCAAGCTGTAAGGGAGATTTCTGGCTGTCTGAGTTCGAGCCGCTCACGAGTCAGGGGTATCTTCAGGCGTATTGCAAAGAGTGTCGCGCTATCAAGCGACTGTCGGCAAAGCCTAAGAGGACTCGTGAGGAGTACAACGCTTATATGCGTGAGTACATGAAGACCTACACTCCAGGGAAGAGGGGCAGGTTGCTTTCAGACCTCTGATAGCGGCCACTTAATACGTGATGCAGAAGTCTGCCGACCTACTCGGTTCTGACGCCTATCCGGGCGAGGAGCCACAAGCCGCTGCCGAAGCGGCACAGATCCGTCAGGATTACTCTGTCGCGCCTCTGGATCGTCCTGCTGACGAGTACAACTGGGCCATGAGTGGCACGCATGTGAGTGTGTCCAATGACCATCACGTAGATCAGTTCAAGGCCATGGGGTGGAACGATGGTAGTCGCCCTCATGCCTTCGGCGAGTTGGAGCTACACTTCCGATGGACTGCGTTCTGGTCGATCAAGCACAGCAACATCTCCCTCCACTTGGTCGAGAAGCGCCTCAAGCGCTACACGAAGGATCAAGGGTGGGACTGGGGCGGACTGTTGGATCAAGAGGGCATGCCCTACGGGAGCACGGCACTCAAGCAGGCTTCTGTCGAGGGCATCGGCGAGATCAACCCCGGTCTGCTCAACTACAAGCTGGATGAGTGGTCGGGCACCGATCAGTTCGACAACCCTGGCTATCCCCAGAGTCCTAAGCCCTTCTACATGAATGACCCCGATGACGAGATGCCGATGACGGCTCCGCGTACGTGCTCTGACTGCGGGGCTGCATGCATCAACTACGACGACTGGCGCAAGCACACCCTGCGTTTCCACATCAACCCTGACAGAAAGCCCCCCACTGATCCGCAACCCGTTGTCGATATGGACGACGTTCTGCCTGCCAACTTCAACGAGAACATCATGGACAAGACCGTGCAGAGGCAGGGGAGACTAATCTTCCAGATGACAGCAGCGAAGCCACAGCCTCCGATGCTGGCTGGCCCCATCCCGTACATCTTTGACATCGAGACTGATCGCATCTACGTTGGCCATCCTGGCGAGCGTCACTCTGACATCCAGGGGCGCTTCACGCCGGGCGGCATCGTGGAAGGGCTGTATGACCCCAAGGGCAATGTTCAGATCCGCACCAACACAGACATGCCCTACACAGTCCGACACATGGCCGAGTTGTGGTACGCAATGCATCCCGAGTTAGTCATCAAGTCGATCACTCTGATGGTAGGCGACGAGAAGTACAAGCTGGCATCGGCGAACATCGGACACAAGGTGCGCAACATCGCAGCAACCGACCCGGCAGCTTGGGCGGCATTCCAGGCACTCGAACCCATGGGCAATGTCTATGCGGTGGGTGGTGTCGTACGCGACATCGTTCTGGGGAAGGTACCCAAGGACGTTGACCTGATGGTACAAGGAGTTGACGAAGATGACGTTCAAGAAGCTCTGGAGGCTCTTCCCGGTCGGGTGGACTACACGGGTAAGCAGTTCGGGGTATTCCGCTACCGCGATCCCGAGGGGAACGAGGTTGAGATCGCTATGCCGAGGACTGAGCGATCCACTGGGCCTGGACACAAGGACTTTGAGGTCTACACCGACCCCTACATTAGCGTTGGTCAGGATCTGGCACGACGGGACTTTACTGGCAACGCAATGGCTGTCAATCTCTCCACCGGCGACCTTGTTGACCCTTACCGTGGATCAGAGGATCTCAAAGCTGGACTGCTCAACACTGTCTCCGACCGATCCTTCCCTGAAGACCCTCTCCGCATCCTTAGAGGGCTATCGTCGGTTAGTCGCCATGGACTTGACCCTTCGCCACAAACCTACCACGACATGGCCGCTCATGCTCCTAGCCTGAGTGAGCTTCCTCGTGAGCGTGTCATGATGGAGCTAGACAAGCTCATGAGTGGTGCAGATCCCGCCAAGGCTGTTGATCTCATGGAGACCACTGGCATCCTTGAGCACGTTCTGCCTGATGTGGCCAACACGGTTGGCTTCGATCAGAAGAACAAGCACCACAGCCTGCTCCTCAACGATCACATCAAGGAGGTCTTGCGCCTTACGGCTCAGGTGACCGATGACGTGGACGTACGCTGGGCTGCGCTTCTGCACGACATCGGGAAGCCCGGTAGTCAGTGGTTTGATGATGAGGGGTGGGGCCACTACTACGAGAACGAGCACGGTGAGGGGCAAGATCACGAGAAGTTGGGTGCCGAGATGACGCAGCGTCTGTTGACCGAACTCAAGTTTCCCGTGGATCGCATTCAGCGCATCGAGCACCTTGTCAGATGGCACATGTTCCCGCCCTTCCAGGCACCCAATGGCGCACGCAAGTTCATCAATCGTGTCGGTGACGAGCACGCGGATGATCTTCTGAACCTGCGCTGGGCTGATTCGGGTGGCAAGGGTGCCGCATGGGATGGTAACGTTCCTCGCATGCAGCAGCTTGTCCAAGGCGTGCGTGAAGCTGGCGAACCCACCAACACCAAGATGCTGGCTATCAACGGTGGTGACCTGATCGCGGCGGGGTTCAAGCCCGGCCCGCAGATGGGTGCGCTTCTGAATCACATGGTGGAGCTTGTGCTCGAAGATCCGACCCTGAACACCAAGGATCAGTTGCTCCAGATCGCCCAGAGCACTCCTCCCGAGTCGATCCCGCAGAAGCATGCCAACATCCTCGATCCCATCCAGGAGGAGCTAGATCCGGCTGTCTTCACGAACGCAGACTCGCCCTCTCCGACTGTCAAGTCAACGCACGTTGCTTGGGTGAAGAACAAGGTCTACAAGATCTTGACCGAAGCGGGGTGGCCCGATCCCAAGAAGTACCTCAAGCTCGTGTTGACGGGTAGTCTTACGACGTATCAGTGGAGCGCAGACAGTGACTTTGATGTCAGTCTCTGGATCGACACGGACAACTTTCCCGAGTGGGTTAGATCAGATCTCGTGGCCCTCATGATCGAGAAGGCCGAAGGGATCATTGTCCCTGGCACTACACACCCCTTGCAGGTCTTCGTGGTTGATACAAACAGATTTCAACCTGATGATCTCTATAAGCCTGGCTTGCGCAGTGGTTACGATCTTGACAACGACGAGTGGATCGTGCTGCCTGAGAGGCAGCGCACCATCGACGTGTATAAGACGTACCCGGCTGTCGTTCGCTACGCTAAGGATTGCGAGGAGAAGGTGCGCCTGCTTCTCCGCTTCGACAACGCACCGGCCCTCAAGATCTATTGGGATCTGTTGCACATGAAGAGATTCCGTGACATGCGCGAGGGCAAGGGCGACTACTCAGAGTCCAACATCGTCTACAAGACGTTGGCGAACGCTGGGTTGTTCCCTCACATCGCGGAAGCCATCGGTGAGCACATTGCTTAGCTGCACCTGTGAGTTCGATGGTAATGGCTCGCGAACTTATCCGTGCCCGGTGCATCACCCCGAGCAAGTTGAGAAGAATCGGATCGCTCGCGAAGAGTGGGCCAGTCGTCATGAGAAGACTGGCAAGACGGCTGTGTGTGGGCACTTCACTTGCGATAAGGTGATGACTCAGTGGCGCAACATCGAGACGGGGGTGATCTTCTATGGACACTTCCATTGATTGGGTTGAGTACGTCAAGGCCGCGATCCTCCCCGAGGTACGGATGCCGTTCGAGTTCGTGGCAGCTATGCAGCACCAGGCCGCATGGTCTGACGTGGCAGCTAAAGCCAAGCGTCTCGTGCAGCAGGGTAGTGTGACTATCTTGCGCAACTCACCCACTCACGTCATGTCCCATGTCGTTGGCGATCATGGCCAGTACAACTGTGAGATCAGCAGGCATGATCCCACGAGCCAGGTCATCGAGCAGTGGAATTGTGAGTGCCCGTGGGCATCATTCGCCTTCGACCGCACGCGCAAGTGGAAGAAGCTAGAGGGTCGAGTGTGTTCGCATGTGTTGGCCACCTTCTGGAAGGCCAAGTCCACGCCTATGGACATGCAAGACCAGGCCCCTGACTATCCGGTGCCGGGCGGTCAGGCCACAGACGCAGGCCCCGGCCAGCAGCAGTTCCCCGGTCTCGGCCCGACCCAGATCGCGCCCAACGAGGAGCCTCCGACTAACGTCCCGGCCCCGACCGGCCCCGAGTTCCAAGCTCCCGAACAACCCGAGACGCCGCCTGACACAACTCAGCCCGCTCAAGCGCCCATCCCGGTCAGCACCCCGAGTGGCCCACTCCCGTCCAACAAGGACATCGCTCTACCTGGTCAGCCTCAGTCTCCGTTCTCGACACAGCCTCAGACGAGTCCGGTCATGCCGCCCCAGAAGGAGCAGATGCACTTGTTCGACATCTCAGCCCCTCCGGGCATGCAGCCTACCCCGGCAGCACCGGCAGTGTCAGTTCCTGGTGGGCGACCCCCGACACCCGGAAACCCCGTACAGCTACCGGGCACGTTCTCACACTTCATCCCCACCTTCGTCATGTACTCCAACGAGTTCGTGTATGCTTCAGACACCTTGACTGACTACTTCGAGCAGTGTCGTGCAGCCCATCAGCCCATCGTCGTGGCGATGCTCAAGCCCGTGCTGTTGGAGCGCAGTGGTGGCAAGATCCCCGTGCCGGGTGCTCAGCCTTATGGCACGACGAGCGAGGGTATCCCCATGTATCGAGTCATGGATCTAGGGTACAACCCCGCCACCCAGAATCGCGAGAACTCAGACGTGAATGTCCTCCAGGGTGCGCCCGAGCAGCAGAGCACCTACAGTGACGTTCCGGCCGGTAAGAGGGCTGAGGTCATTGACTTCGACCCCAACCTCAAGATGGTCTACATCGTTGTCTCGCTCGACTACCCCGATGGTGGAGATGTCCGGCTGCATCCCCACAGCCTCAAGGGCTGGGTAGACTATGCCGACGTGCGGCCTATGCCGAACGCAGTGCGTAATCGCTTCAAGCGGTAGGTTGACAGAAGCGCCAGTCTCGTGTACTCTTAGGGAGTGAGACTATCAACCCACAGGAGGTACAAGTGTCGGTAGCCAGCGATGTTGTCGTGGACGCGGACGGACACATCACGCTCTGGGGGCACAGAGTGACCCAGAAGGACGCCGTCGATTTGTCGATTGCGCTCGTGATGTCTGTGCGTCATTCCATCGACCGCAACCAGCGCAACACTCCCGCGTACTACGACAGCGAGGCGATCATTCGGCGCATGGAGTCGCCGCTTGGTCGAGCACTCTCCGCACTCCGCAAGGTCTTCTAGTGCAATCAACGAAGGGATAGCAATGGCAACAGACTACACGGGAGTCTCTACCCGTCAGCTAGGTGAGGTCTTCGCTCGACACTCCAAGGGCACGCCCCTGGATGTCTTCGCCGACCGCATCGGGAGAACGTCAGCCGACCTGAAGCGCATTCTGGTCGATCAGAACTATCAGTACGTCGGCCTCGACACGGCAGACAAGATCTGTCTGGGGCTGGGGCTGACTATGGGGATGCTGACCCAGACGGAAGAGCTAGTGGTCGTCCCGGCTGCGTTCGCGAGTGCGTCTCGCCGCATGGCCGAGGACGAGTTCTGGGCAGCAGACAAGAAGCCCACCAAGCTCCAGGTCGAACGACGTGCCAAGCAGTTGGTCAAGCTCCGTGGTTTCGTGCTTGGCCCCATGACCGAGAGGCAGCAGGCTCAGGCCCTTCGGGACAAGTCAAGAGCAGACAAGAGATAGGGGGTTGACAAGGCTCCCTCTTTCGTCTACTGTTAGAGTACAAACCGAGAGAGGGAGCCACATGTCTCAGCCGATCAAGATGGAAGTCAAGCCCACACAGGAGACCCGCATGGGTCGAATGCTGTCCGCTGGTCGGCTCAAGGCGACCATCACTTCCGAGAAGACGGGCACCCACATCACAGTGGAGTTCGTCTCGAAGGTCAAGGTCAACAATCGCTGGCAGAACTCCGAGTTCGCCGATGCGACTCACGTCTTCATCTCTGGTGGCCAGGGCAACAAGCTCGGCACCTTCTATCCGCAGAAGGGTAACCTCTACTTCACGACCGAGGACAGGGCGTGGAAGTACGCCGTGCAGCAGATTCTCGGCGCAGCCACTCGCATCCAGCAGGATCTCGACGGCGTCTACCGCATCGAGGAGTCCAGCCACTGTGGCCGCTGCGGCCTGGAGTTGACTGACCCCGTGAGCATCGCTCGTGGTCTCGGCCCGCACTGCGCAGACATGGACACCGGCTCGCATCACTACAAGGCCGAGGCTGCTCCCAAGGAGGAGGCCGAGGAGTGTCAGGGTCACGAGTCCACTGACGGCCCCATCGGCAACGTCGTCTACTGTGATGGCTCCTGCATCAAGGGTCATCCGGTCTTCGCGGCATTGTCCGAGGAGGCCCGCGAGGTCATCGCCGTCAATCACACTGATCGCAAGGGACGCGAGATTCCGCGCACGTTCGCCGAGCTTGCAGGGAGGCTCTCGTAATGGCTATCGTCAACACACCCCGTCAGCTTGTCCTCGACGCCGCAGCGAAAGCGTACCGGAAAGAGTACGAATCCGCGCAGCGTCAGGCCAATGCGTCCGAGACTGACGAGCAGCACGCTGCCGCAATCGCACGGCTGCATCGCGCCAACGAGAAGTACGACGCGGCCAGGGCTGTCTTCGAGGCCGATGGCGGAAGGGTGGTCGTATGAGAGTTGCAGCAGCAGTAGCCAAGTCCAAGGAGCAGACGCCTGACAGGTACTGTCCGGCCCATCGTTGTCTGTGGCGGGTTGTTGACCGCAACGGCAACTACATCGGCCCGTGCGGCAAGCACGGTGACCTACGAAAGGCGGCATGATGTTCGGACGCAAGCGTGACGAGGAAGTTGACGAGTACGGCGACGAGCGCGGCGAGGACAATGAACTTGGCCCTACCGTGCGTGAGAACCTGTTGGCCTACACCATGTCTGGCCCGCTGCCGTCTCCGACCCCCAAAGAGGAAGGTGCCTTGTCCTAGGTGTGTTACACTCTGCCCATGGACACAAACACGGTTGACATCAGCGAGTGCCCGCCCCTTTGTAGGTTGGTAGGGTACTGCACGGAAGAACTCGGCCTTACGGTCGAGCAGGACGAAACCCTCTCGAATCGCATCAGGCTCTTGCAGGCTGAGGCGTATGCCGAGGGTCTCGATGCTGCCCTGGAGACACCCAGCTTCGAGGACGAGTACATCGTCGTCGGTGACGGTGCTCCCGAGGCCATGGACACGGAAGAGTTCCTGGCGTGGCTCGACAGCTTCTCTGACGAGGACGACACTCTCGAAGAGTCGGACTTCGTCCTCTTGGCCACAGCTATCGAGACCATGGAGAGCGATCTCGATTCAGCGTTCGAGAGTAGAGACAAGGCGTTCGGCACTCTCATCGATTCGATCCAGAGAGGATTCGATGACATGGGACTGGAGACGACTGCTCTTGCCGATTGGGTTGCCAACGTCGAAGAAGAGTCTGACGCTGACGCCGCGTACGTCGAGGCAATCGATGCTCGACTGACCGAGGCACTTCAGCGCATCGAGTTCCTTGAGAACGAGGCGGGACTCAAGTTCAGCCCCAGCAGCGAGGGGCTGTCGGCTCACGACTTCGTATGAAGCGATCTGCGTCCTCGGTTGTCATTCGATACCACGGCTACTGGCTCGACAAGACAGGGGTGTTCCTTGCGACCACCACGCTTGAAGAGTCACGGGGTTTCAACACAATCGAGGACGCAGAGAAGTGGATCGCAGATTCGTGGAGTACCTCCCCGAGGGACTTCCACATCATGTACTACGCAGTAGCCTTGTCGGAAGAAGATCAAGTCTACGCCCAGCAGCTTGAAGAGCTACGTTCGTAAGGAGAGTCATGGGATACTACATCGAGACGGCCTTCAATCTGGCCAAGGATTTGCAACTGATCGACAACTTCGGTGCCGTGGTCACAACGCCCGACCTACCCGAGGACAAGACCAAGGTGCTGGTGTGTGTCGTGCAGAACGGCCCGTTCGACGCAGCCGGTGTCGTCTTCAACGAGTTCGAGCTACGGGCCTTCACAGACCCCGATGATGACAGGCGCAGGACGTGGCTCCTCATGGATCGCGACATCGTGGTTGAGCTATGCCCCGCAGCGGCCCCTGTGCTCGCATGAGAGCCATCCTAAGCTCCTCCCAGGACAAAGGTGAGCAACGTGTTGGGTGACGCCTCGGAAGAGCTTAAAACGGCTCCTGAGGGCGAGAGGCTCTATGTCACCCAATACGCTATCTCAAGGCTGGAGCTTGGTGGTGCTCATGTCGAGATCATCCATCACGCGGATCTTGACGCCTACATGTTGCGTGTCGAGGCTGTGGGCAGGGACAAGTCATGTCTCACTCATCCCCTGATGGTACTGCGCTACATCACCGAGAAGCTAGACCGAGACTGGGAGGAGTTCGAGGATGTTGTTCCGACAAGTTAGGCTGATCTCAGCCACGCCGGATGCCGAGCAGACCATTGCGTATTGTGCGCGGGTCAGCAGCCCCAAGCAGGAGAGTGATGAGTGGGCACCCCTCTTGGCTTACTGCATTCGCAACCATCACTGGTCGATCTTCGAGATGGCCAACATGGTGGTCGAGATCACGACAAGTCGAGCTATCGCTCAGCAGATTCTTAGGCATAGGTCGTTCTCATTCCAGGAGTTCAGTCAGCGGTACGCCGCTGCATCAGACTTCTACGTCTATGAGGCTCGACGCCAGGACACCAAGAACCGGCAGAACAGCATTGATGACCTGTCTCAGGAAGATCGCTTGTGGTTCTCGACCGTCCAGGTGGATCACGGCGAGGCGGGCTTCAAGCTCTACCAGGAAGCCCTCGAACGCGGGATCGCGAAAGAGTGCGCCCGCTTCTTGCTACCCCTGAGCACCGAGACCAAGCTGTACATGAACGGCACTCTGAGGTCGTGGATTCACTATCTCCAGCTTCGCACCACGCCGGGCACTCAACTTGAGCACCTGGAGATCGCCGAAGAGATCAAGCTCGTGTTCGCTGAACAATTCCCTGCTATCGCGGAGGCACTAGAATGGTAAGTTTCGAGATAACCAGAGGTTCTACGTTCGACAAAGAGGATCGAGACTACGGGTGCGTGGTCATCGTTCTCCGCGTGGGCAAGTTCATGACTGAGTTCTGGATCGGCAAGCGCCGATGACCACGGTGGAGGAGGCTCGCCAGAAGTTTGCGGCAGACCTCGGAGCAGGAGAAGAGGTATTCTGTTGCGTGTGTGATAGACGGTCGCACATCGACGGACGCCCATTCGATCTGACTCTCGCCCGAGCGCTCAACTTCATGCGCCAGTGGGATGACACTCATCCGAGAGAGTTCATCAAGATGGCCCCGGCCCTGAACGAACATGGTCTCAATCCTGGCAACGTAGCGGCGTTGCTTAGGCATTGGTTCCTAATCGAGCCAGAGGAATCCACGGGCAGTCATGGTCGCGATGGGCATGGCATGTATCGCATCACTAAGTTCGGCCGCAACTTTCTCCTGGGCACCGAGGATCTTCCGCTGATGACGTACACTTACAAGGGTGTCTTGTATGCATTCAGTGATGAACACAACACGTTCGAGGACGGGCGCGATGAGTGGATAACCATCGCTTACGTAGAAGACTTCGACTACAAAGAGTTGTGGCTCCGATAGACGCCATCCCGGTTGTGTGCTACACTTAGTCTATGAATACTTTCGTCATCCCCGATCTGCATGGCAAGCCGGACGCTCTTCGAGCGCTCCTGCTCAAGGCTGGAGTCATCAACGACAATGACCAGCGCATCAATCTAGACGACAAGGTCGTCAGCATTGGTGACCTCTTGAGCGGAGCCTACAAGGACATCGCGGGCGACCACGAGTCGCTGAGGCTGGCTGACCTGTGGATTGATCAACTCATCGTGGGTAACCACGAGGTCGAGTATCTCCTGCCTGGTAGGGGGATGATCTTCAATGGCTACTACCCCGACCGGGACTTGATCGATGCCTACAAGCAGCGCCACTATAGCGGGATGGCCGTGCCATGCCTCCTCGTCGGTGAGACACTTCTGTCTCACGCTGGCGTTCATCACTACTTCGACTTCGAGACGGCGAGGGAAGCCTACGACGAGATCAATGAAATCTGGGGTGACTTCTTCCAGCCGAGCTTGTACGACGATCTCGATGAGGATGACATGTACGAGTACACCTTCCGCGACTACGCTCTCAGCAAGCACCACCTGATCTCTGGCGTCCCCAAGGATCGTGGTGGACTTGATCCCCTCGGAGGGATCATCTGGGGTGCCTGGGAGGAGTCGAAGAATCCGAAGTTCAACCAGATCCTGGGACACACTCCGATCTCAGGTGGCCCCGTGCTCATCGAGTACAAGCAGGCGGGTACGTTCACGCTCAACATCGACGCTGGTGCGAAGATGGATCTTCCGCCCGCTGGTGTGTGGCTGGACGAGTACGGACTGGTGACCAAGTACGTCACGACTTCTGCGATGGTACTTGACGGATCGACATCTTTCGTCTAAAGTGTGTTAAGAGAAACTATATCTTCTGTCTGAGAGGATCACATGAGTCTGTCACTTCGTAGAACACCCAAGCCCCGAGAGGTCATCGGCATCATCGACTCGCGTCAGATGTTGATCGAGACTGCTTGCAAGAACCTGAAGGGGCACGTCGAAGTTCGCGAGCACGCCAGCGGTAAGTTCACGATCTGGTATCCCGACGAAGGCTTCACGCCCTGCGCCTCGGTGTGCGACACCAAGCACAAGCACTCGTTCAAGCAGGACTTCGTCCAGAGCTTCTATCAGCCGACTGACCGCTACGACGCCTTCGTCTACGCTGACCTGATCGCCGAGGGTCGCGACGTGAAGTACGTCAAGGTCGGTGGCGGACGGTTCGAGGCCAAGCTGGCTCCTGTTGTCGAGGATGACGACTGATGGCGAGTGTGTTCCCCATAGCGGACGAGATTGTTGTTCGCAACGTTGTGGCCGAAGCTCTGGGCAACGGGTGGGTGACTGCCGTCGAGATCGAGGAAGAGTTGAAGAAGATCGTCCAGCAGGAGCGCGACCGTCGTAACGCCAATGTCATGAGCCAGTTGTGGTCGAAGGAGGGATCGTGAAATACGAGTCACTGCTACTGATTGTCGGTCGTGAGGCTGATGACCAAGCTGAGCCGTTCATCGTGGGTGCCTTTAACAACGAGTACATGAACCAGATTCCGCTGGAGGAGGGCGAGGAGATGATCAACGCTCTCAAGGAAACGTGGACGGGTGACCGCTTCGCGTACGAATGGCGCGAGGCCGTCGTGATCGTCCCCATGGATGATCTCAGCGAGATGTTCAAGGTTCCTGTCATTGAGGGAAAGGTAGTCAAGTCATGAGTGATCGATACGAGGATGCGAGCGGCACCGAGATCAAGATCGGTACGAGGGTCTCAACCGACAGTAACCTTCCCGGTGGCACCGTTGTCAGGCTTGACGAGATGGACGGGGACTACGACGACGATCTCCAGCGCGCCGTTCAGTACGGCCCGTATGTCCACGTCGAGTGGGACGACTTCCCTGGAGATCCCGAGCGGTTCTCTGGGTACCTGGTCAACGTTGGCTACCCTGGCTACGAGGACGAGCCGTTCGTCTTCATGTTCGATGACATCGAGGTCGTTGCCGACGACTGGCAGCCCGACGATGAGATCGTTGAGCCGGATGACGACACCATCGAGGAAGGTTTCTCGTACGGAGAGGATCTCGTATGAAGAATACCAAGGCAATCAAGTCCGACGACTTCACCATCGTCGCTGTGGATGGCACCATCCAGACGAAGATCACCGTCATGGCGAGAGCCAAGCTGGAGATCATCAGCGGAGACACTAAGCCCTTCATGAGTATCTCTCGTGATCGAGACGGTGAGTTCACCATCACGATGCTCAGGCCCGTGCTGACTGTGGGGCAACCCGACAAGGAGTGTCTGGCCTTCTGGGTTAAGGGTGGATCGTGAGCTACGCCGTCTTTGACTCAGAGGCAGAAGCCCTAGCATCCCGCAAGGCTGCGCCCGCTGCTCGCAAGCGCCTGGTTGAGATCGGCAAAGAGCTTCGGAAGCTCCACGCCGAGAGCGAGAAGCTGGGCGATGCCTTGTACTTCGGTGAGCGTGTCCGCATCCACAAGGGTCGGCCGTATTGGTCACCCTACGGCGACTACGAGTCACTAGACGGGATGCGTCGTGCGTCCTACACGCCGCGAGCGGTGGATGATCGCTTCAATGTCGCTCTTCGTTCTCTGAGGGAGAGTGGGTACTTCGATGAGAAGACTATTCTAAGGCAGAGCGAGACAGAGGCCAAGAAGCTGTGTCTCGCTTGGGTGTTGGACGGAGAGCGACCCTCCTGATGCATCTGGGGGTTGACAAGTCCCAGTTTGTCGTCTACTCTTAGAATATGACTTCGACAAAGGAGACCCGCATGCCCGTCAAGAACGCTTACCGCACCAACGTCGAGATCCTTCTCAACCGCGCGACTGACGCCGAGGGTCGCAGCATCGCCATGATGGACGGCTACACCAACGGTGATCCCCTCGAAGTCGTGATCTCGTACGACGCATGCAACTACCCCTCAGACACCGAGATCCTGAACAGCGCCTACGCGATGTTCAACCGTGGCGCTCCCCAGTTCGTGGGTGACGACGCCTACCAGGAGCGCTCAGTGTCGGTGGGTGACGTGATCCGCGTCTTCGAGACCTACTACGCGGTGGAGTCGGTTGGCTTCTCGGCGGTGGAGGTCGAGCGCGAGATCCAGGTCAGCGACTACTCGCACGGTGCGAGCGGCATGTCCCCGCTCTTCGGCGTCGAGACTCGTGATCCCAACTATGTGGAGGTCTTCTAATGCGGCTCTACGTCGGCAAGTGGTTCGTGGCCCTTCGGCTCAAGGATGACCGCTGCTTCGGTGTCGGTCGGCCGAGTCGGGCGTTCCTGGAGAACGCTGACCTCTCGCGCCCTCACCGGGGAGTCTGATTCATGACCGGCGTGTGCCCCGTGTGCGGTGAGGAGAAGGCCCTCCGCAAGGACGGCAAGATCGCTGCTCACAAGCGCATGGGCATGCGCTGGGGATCGTCCATGCTTGTACGTGTCCGCTGCGGCGGCACAGGAAGGAAGCCATGAGACTCTGCATCAACTGTCTGGATCTTGGTGCCAAGGCGGTCAACGTCGGCCCCGAGAAGGGTAGCCAGCGTGACCCCTACAACGAGACGGTCGATCTCTGCGAGCAGTGCGAGCGTTGTCTCCTCACGGGTGACTTCGGTGGCTTGTCCTCCCGCTACAATAGCGAGCGGCTCGTCCAGAGACAGGCACCCTCGTTGGACTTGTCGGTTGGACTCTACGGAGGGGGCGACAAGTGAGCGTGGGCACCACCTGGCTCTGGATGATTGCGATATGCCTCGGTTTCTGGTACGTCGTAGCACTTGCCTTCGTGATCGTAGCCTTCTAGGTGGCATGCTAGAATGTGTCTATGGCCGTAACCTGGATGACTTGTACGTGCGACTGGTGCGGCAAGACAACGGACGAGTACGAGGAGATAGTCGATGCCACGATGGACGGCTGGTGGTTCCTCGATGGCCCTGGTGGTGAGTTCTGCTTCTGTTCCAAGGATTGCATTGTGAGCTACATCCCCGATGCACCTGAGATCGTGTACGATGTTCCTGACACCTACGACTTCGAAGAGGGGGAAGAATGAGCGACGTAAGACTTTGGCACGATGACATTCGTCCCGCTCCTGAGGGTTGGCTCTGGGCGCGCACCAACGAGGCAGCCCAGCACATTCTCAGAACGGGCAACGTGGTGGAGATCTCGATGGATCACGATCTCGGCCTCGATGGTTTCAGCGAGCAGCAGATCACCGACGACCCCGAGCTTCTGTTCGGCAAGGGTCAGTCCGAGAAGACGGGTTTCCACCTGGTGGAGTGGATGATCGATAACGATGTCGTGCCCGCCAAGGTCACGATCCACTCTTGGAACCCAGACGGAGCCAAGCACATGGCTGCACGTCTCAACCGTTTCGGGTTTGACTGCACCATCTCGCCTTACGTGGTGAGACGATGAGCGACGAGGCGACCCTCAGACAACTGAGCGACCACGGCTACGCTTGGGAGCAACGAGCCAGGAAGTCCGAGGCTCGTATAGCTCAACTGGAAGTCGCTCTCTTCAGTCTAGGCAAGCACGAGCCTCTGCATGTGTTCCACCCCGAAGATGGCTGCAAGCCATCGTGTGAGGTCTGTTCCATCCTACGAAAGGACAAGTAACATGTTCATGAAGTGCAAGCGTTACCTCGTGCTCGCGGCACTCGTGCTGGTGGCACTTCCCGTGATCCTCACCGGCTGCAACGAGTCCGACGCGGACGTGGCGGCGAAGAACATCTCGAAGGCGGCAGAGCAGTTCGAGGTTGCTCGCGACATCGTCGGCATCAACGGCATCACTGGGGGATACCTCTGGCAGATCCGAGGCTACTGCTCTGTCGAGACGGCTCAGTCCGGTCTCGCTGGGGCGCTCGAAGTGACGTGTAAGGAGGGGAAGGGCCGATACAAGAAGCTCTTCATGGGTCTCTCCGACAACACCACCTACGTCGTCCAGCAGATCGATCCCATCAACGTTTCAACAACCCGCTTCCGGGTGATCTTCAAGCCCGAGACGCTCATCCCGAACATCGACAGACCGTAGTGAAGCTCAAGCTCTACACGGACGGAGGCGTGCGGACTGGTGGAGTCAAGGGGCCGACAGGAGGTAAGAGCGGCCCCGGCTCCATCGGTTATGTTGTTCGCGACATGGACAACAAGATTCTTCGTAAGGGTGGCATGCACATCGGCGAGACTACGGTCAATGAGGCTGAGTACAGCGCCGTGATCGCCGGGCTGTATTGTGCTCGACTGTTGGGTGCCACCGAGGTTGATGTCTACTCTGACAGTCAGTTGATCGTGAACCAGATGAACGGCACCTGGGCATGCAAGGCTCGAAGCCTGTTTGAGTTCAAGGCTGGGGCCGAGGCAGAGGTTGATATGTTCGACGCAGTCACGTTCAATTGGATTCCGCGAGAGCAGAACAGTCTCGCCGATGAGATGACGAGGGAGTACGCTAAGTCGTGATGAGACCCAAACATCCCTTAACCTACAAGCAGCCATCGGTCGATGACTTAAAGGGTACCGTGAGTGACTCAATTACCCACCCCGAGGACGTGCTGGAGTGGAGGAAGTTTCAGTTTCGCTCCTTCGGCTACGCTCCCTATCTGGCTGACTTCTTGGCCGAAAGTCGAATCGATCTCCACGCAATGGAGGATTTGCTCAATGCTGGATGTCCTCATGAGCTAGCCACCGCGATCCTCATGGGTACGGCGTGGCATGGCGAGGATGATCGTTGGAATGCAGATGCCACCGAACCTGAGGAGCCAGAAGACGATGACACAGAGTCAGACCAAACTCTCAGCCCGGCTGCTTCGAGCTAACGGAAGACACTTCATCGAGATCACCACTCCTGGTGATCATGACTACGAGATCGGCCTTGATGACGCCGAAGCTCTCCTGGGTGATCTGTTTGCAGCCGTTGATGGTTGGAAGGGCATTGTACGGCCTTCTAAGCCTCTATCACGCTGGGATCGACTCCTTGGGCGTCTAGGGCTTCGAAGGGCCTGAGGATGGCCCTGGTGGCCGTACAGGTGCCTTGTCAACCTACCTGTACAATGTGGTTATGACAATCAGACCAACAATGGCCAAGACCGAGGATGCCGTGCTCATGTTCAAGCTGCCTGAGTTCTATGGCGAGATGGAGCCAGAAGAGCAGGAGGCAATGCGAGCCAGCTTTGAGATCTTCTCGAATGTGATGCTCAACATCTTCCAGGGAGTGATGTACTCCCCACGAGTTCTTCCCCTGGCAGCCAAGACGCTGAAGGCGACCGCCAACATGTTGGTGGAAGAGATGAACAACCCGACACCGAGGGAAGAGGAGTATGACAACATTTAACGAGTACCAGGATCTCGCAGCCACCACGGCTGCCTTTCCTCGCTTCTACACCGAGGATCAGGTGCGCACGATTCTCCTACAGGCGTACCTCAGGAGTGGCGAGAAGGAGGAGGCTGCAAGATCCTACACCGAGTACGACCTAGACCGCGCAGAGACTCCGTTGTCTCGGCTGGTTTATCCCATCCTTGGTCTCGTGGGCGAGGCTGGTGAGTTGGCCAACAAGCTCAAGAAGTGGGGCCGCGACTCAGGAGGGGGCAGCACGCACGACCAGGAAGACGCGCTGGCTGACGAGTTGGGCGACACGTTGTGGTACCAGGCAGCAGTGGCGACCGGCCTCAAGCAGGATCTCGAAGGCATTGCCGAGGCCAACCTCAGCAAGCTGTTCAGTCGCCAAGAGCGTGGTGTTATCCGAGGCAGCGGCGACAATCGATGACCAAGGTAACAGCACATCAGCGTCACCTTCGACAAGGTCAGCCCTACACTCAGGTGATGCCAATTGGTGGCATCTTCCTGGTCATCGGCAACACTCTCGAAGAGGAGCAGGACAAGGATGGGAACTACTTCAAGAAGTGGATGCAGCATGATCTGGGTCAGTTCGCCACCGGCAGGGAAGCCTTCGCAGTAGCAGCAGAATGGCGGGATGGCCTTGTCGGGTCTTACGCCTAATCAGCAGAAGCTGGTCACCGAGTACATGACGTTCGCGTCAGGGATCGCACGCAACATGCAGATGAAGATCCCCAAGCTCATCGAGGCTGAAGATGCGGTGTCTGTTGCCTACGTGGGATTGATCGAGGCCGCGCGTCGGTTCGATCCTTCCAAGCACGACGATGGCATCGGCACTATGGGTCAGCACTTCAAGAACTTCGCGTACAAGCGTATACACGGGGCTATCCTGGATGAAACGAGGAGGTTGTCGTTTGTTGGCAGGAGAGACAAAGAAGCTGGCAAGAAAGCCAAGATCGAGTCTCTCGATGAGATGATGGGTGATTCGGATCTTCCCATGCGACCATTAGCTGACCTAGAAGCTACGCCTTGGCTGAGAGTTGATCTTCAACATGCCATGGAGGGGTTGACCGAGAGAGAGCAGCTTGTCATGTGGGGGTTTGCATTCGGGACAACAGGCAAGGAGATCGGAGAGCAAATGGGGGTCACCGAGTCTAGGGTAAGTCAGATCGCCACCATAGCCCGAGCCAAGCTAGCCCTGGTGTTAGGGCCATGACTCCAGAGGTCAAGGCAGTGGCGGCAGTCGTGCTACTTCTCGTGTTCGCACTCTTGTATGCCCGCCTGCGATGAGTAAGCGAAGCAAGGGGCGTGTATCCCTATCAGTCAAATCTCCGGTGGGTGACGAGCCGGAATACACGCCCCTTGACAACCTCGTGAATCTCGACTACTCTTAGAGATATGGCCCACTGGGAACGCATCCGCCTCGACGGCAAGACTCTCATCCTGCGTGATCCGCAGGAGTCGAGGCTGCTGGGCGTAACCACGCTCGTGGGCATCGAGGTTGACAAGTTTGACGTTGAGGTCGCGCCTCGTGGTGTGGACGAGCGTCAGCACATCATCGAGGAAGCAATCATCACCCGTCGCACTCCCCTCAAGATGAACCGTACCTACGGAGA